>JGI10213J12805_11508639_pt1 | contig 13959 bp, 11 predicted proteins | sample WisNatreferecore_FD_12805 | JGI IMG/M metagenome (IMG submission 12805)
CTCTTATGATATTAGCTAGATTTTTGCTGTAACGCTGAAAATCAAGAGCATCTTCTTCGGCTGGTTCATCGACAATTATCTATAACATATTATAGTCCCCAGAATTAGGGGAATCAAACTTTTTGTTGTACCTTCGGTTAAGTTATCATATGCACGTATCCCCATTGTCGAGACAGCCAGTAATGGAATTAACTACCGTATATCCCATTATGATAATAGAGTAATATTGTAAAAATGACGCATAATAATAATAATAACAACCTGTTTATAGCTCGACGCGTGTTCTCCTCGCTCTTCCACTTAGTTCTAAGTAGCGAAATCTTCCAACAAACAGCGCATACTACTTGTTGGTTTCATCTATTCATCAGATGATCTTCTAGTTGACTGCTATTCCAGATATTATAAAAAATATGTATAATCTACCTGAAGGTTTTAAGAGTAAGTTATTGCAAAAAGTGGAGGATAATAAGTATGCTACTTCAGATGCACTGGCAGGTGTTGATACTATTATTGTTCGTCTAGATAGCTACATGAGACTCAGATCTATGGGGTCGAGAAGACAAATAAGGGTGGGGTAATATAGAATCGAGGGCTATTAAATCTCAAGGCTTATCAGAATCCGAATCAATTAGGATAACCGCCCATGTATGTGAAGATGCTTCTATGGGGTGAAAGCTTACCCTAGAACTTGTGCCATTTATATTTTCTACTATCGATCCCGTTTCTCCATTTAGACCTAGTTTGACACTTTGGAGATCAATGAGATTTGTCTGTGATGATGAGTTTCCTTTCAAAATATCAATTTCTGCTCTATGAGATGTTTTGTTCTCTATAGTATCAATTATAGCAGTGCCGTTGTGATCAACTATTACTGCTCGAAGATTTTGGCTCATCACGCCGAGCTGATCAATATAGTTTCTAGTTTCATTCATGTTTAAGACGCCAACCCAATATCCAGATAATGTATCTGTTGTTGTATCCACTGAATTTTCTACAGTCGATGAATTTGATGTGCTCCCATAGTGTCCATTTAATTCTATAAAGCCACTTGCGTTTTTATCGTATACTGGCACTGCAATACCAGTGGCAGGCATGTGTATTGCGGCGGACTGAAAAACTGCACTTATATAATAAGGTATTGCTGGTAGAACCGCTTTGCTAGCATTAGTACTGCCATATTCGGGACTAGAACTTTGGACATTATTTTCTCTGCTGATATTATTAGTCATAGCGAATATACCTTTGTACCAATCCCTATCAGCAAAATTTAATCGAGGAAGCTGTTCTTGTCCGGCATAAGGTTCACCTAAATAAACATCTCCATTTGGCAATAGGAAATAAACGCTACCAAAGTCCTTATTTAAGGAGAGGATCTGTTTGGCAATCTCTCGTTTTCCAGTATCTAGGTCCTTGGGAATACCCATATAACTTTCTGAAATGTTTGATGCGTATTGAGCAGCTTCGAGTCTCGGATCCAAACTCGTAATTAATAGAGTATTAGCAGCTTGTTTCAAATTATTTTCAACTAAATCAGCGATTAATTCTGCAACTAAGTTGGATCGATTTTCAACAGGAGGATCGGAATCCATTGAAATAATATTTAAATCTCCTTCAGTTAGGCCAATGTTAATTCCACTCGGGATAGTAGATTTGTGAATAAGACTATTGGAGATCGGAGGATTCTGACTATAAACCAATTGATAGTGTGAAAAGGGTACCGCATCAATTAACTCAGGATGAATTAAGCTTGCCACAGTCGTCAACGATAGTATTATAAAAATGATCATTTCTGCGTTATACATTTTTTAGGATTATTAGGTCCTGTGATTTAGCCCTATATCACGATATGCTCGAACCTAGGTAAAAGTTTAAAGCTAGTACTCATGTCTGATATCTTGTAGAACCCTTCCAAAAAGAACTAATAAGGGAGCGGGCCCGTCGGGATTTGGATAAAAATTCATTTGAATCCAAAGGCTGGAATTTGGGGAGTTTGTTATTGAATGCGTCCTGCATGTTTAGAAGGATTCAATAGAAAACCTTCAGAGTTGAGACCTGGTCTTATGCAAAATGATATATTATATTACTTATTGGCTATTCGAAGAAGAATTTCTGCAAGCTCCTTTGGATGTGTAATCATGACCATATGGCCCTTTGCCATGGCATGTACATTCCACCCTAGTTTACGGGCCCTTGCGGCAAAGGGCTCCATCCATGATGAAAGAGGTCCAATGGTACAATGAATGTAAGTTCGAGGAATAGAAGCACTTTCTGGCGTACCAGAAGCCAGTGGATCTTCATAAGTGCTATACGGGTGCGGAGTCAACCTTTCTTGAACCCATTTAGACATTTTGGGGTCAGTTATTTCAAGCATAGAAGATGCTATAGGAGGACGGAACTTGATGCCTGAAGCAAGATCAGTACGATACCTTTCCTTCTGATCTGGCGGCCATAGAGCGATCTCATTTTCCCCTTCAAGAGGTAGGTAAGCATCAAAGTATACTAATTGAGCCAGTCTTTTTGGCTCCCTGGCTGCAACTCCCGTGATCACCATTCCTCCATAACTGTGACCGACAAGCACTACTTCTGAGAGGTCCTCATAGAATAGCAGGTTTGTTACATCTTTAACGTGAGTATCTAGCGAGATTCGATTAAGTTCATGCGAAAGATGGGAACTTACACCTAGTCCCGTTAGTGTAGGTGTGTATACATCATATCCTGCAGCCCGCAGAAGGGGCGCTAAGAACTGCCAATACCAGCCACCGCCTCCAGTGCCATGCACTAGGACAAATGCTGCCATGCTGACAAACAAGCCCAAAGAGTATTTCAATCTTGATGCCACTTGCTTTTAGTTTATTTGGGATGGAGCTAGTAAGATAGTTGAGTCATCTATTCACTCATTGTTAGAAACACGGGCCCGTCGCGCCGTGAAGTGATATCACTTCAAAAAGCGGATTCTTTGCTAGTTTTTGAAGACAATGAAAAGCTAAAAAGGTTTCTACTATGTAATGTCAGAGGGATTTGGATAATAAAAATTCAATTGAATCCAAATCTGCTGCATAGCTAAAGTAGAATGCGACAAAAGTAGTTGCAACTAAAGAACATCAGTAAGGCAATAATAAAAATGGATATATCCAATTGATCCGGGTATCCACTATCAATTAATTTCTATTGCTAAACTTCTCATTGCAACCATAACAAAGTCATACATAATGAATGAAATAGTAGTACGCATTTCGCAAGCAAATTAGCAATTTAAGTAGAGATGTAAATTAGCAAGTAGATTTAATCAAAAAATAGTGAAATGAATCTAATTATGACTCCCTGATGCTGCTGAAGTTACTACTGTTGTTGTGGTGATGAAGTTCTGTTTGATGTAGCCAAAAAAACCTCTCTGATTTGACTCACAGTGTCGAGGTCCCTGAGCAAAGACATAATCCCTTCCGACCTCATAATAATATCATGTGCAGTATTATCGATTTCTTCATTCGTAGTATACTGTTGGCTGGCCATGTCTCTTATTTCTTGTGCTATAGTCGATATGCTGACGAAGAGTGAATTGATATCCTGCAGTCCAATACCTTCTGCTGCTGCAGTAGATGTTTCATTGTTGGCTATTTCTGAAAGACCTAATGATGATGTATTATTATTGTTGTTGACCGTAAGTTCTGTCTCTGATGTTTCGTTTGTCTGTGAGCCTTCAATACTGCTAATTGCGTTACCAGTATTACTATTATTATTATTTGCCGCTCCATTTGATGTAGTAATGGTAGTTGTAGTAGTTGCTGACTCAGCCGTCGCTGCATCACTCTGTCCAAATGTCGATTCAATATGAGGAAGCAGCGCTGCTTCTTCAGCTAACATTTGGATACCCTGATCTCTCATACCAATTTGAAGAATGGTCTCATCTATTTGATCAGGAGATTGTCCAGGTTGACTGGCCAATGCTACTATTTCGTCTGCCAATGATACAATTCTATCAAAACTCCTATTGGTCGCTGATGAAATGACGGTTATCGTTGTGGTTTCTTGCTCTTGTCGTTCCATTTCAGCTGAGGAGGGGGAGGGAGATGAAGACGAAGATGTTACCGGTGTGGTGGCCATAGCCAACGGCATTTGAACAAATCCAATTGATGCGAATGCAAGAAGCAATAACAGTGTCGCCATCATTGTTTTTCCGGCCTCCTTTCTAGTAAGTCTGTCAAAAGGTGTCCCATTAGATCTACCCATTGATTTACCTGTTGTTGTTCATAATGTTGACTTTCACTCATGCGACCCCATGGAGTTCATATCCTATAACCATTACAGGTAAAAACCCAACTAGTGCCTAATCATATCTTCTAAACTTGATAAATTATTTTTTGTTTCTATAGTTATATTTGCAGCTCAACGGGTTAGCACTAGTGCATTTACATGAGATGATTTAAATTTTATTTAATGAGACTAAATTACACTCGTATGATTGGAGAGGTCAATAGACTATGGGGCTTGTAACAACAAGTTCTACCACTAACACAAACCATCTGACCAAAACTAAAAAGCTTGCATTAACCATCCTCGTAACAGGGTGCAGTGGATTTATCGGCAGTCATTTGGTTAACAGACTGATAGCTGAAGAAGGAGATAAAAATTACAGAATTCGATGCATGACACGTAATCTTAAGTCTATTGAGGGCTTTTTTGATGAAAAGGGGCAAAATGTCAAGTATGTAGCGGCTGATGCTTCCAATCGTTCTGACCTCATCAAAGCAATGGCTGGAGTTGACATAGCATTTTATCTGATCCATTCTATGGAAGGTTCTTCAAAAGATTGGAAAAAATTTGCAGAACGAGATCGTATAGCTTCAAGGAATTTTGCAGAGGCAGCAACAGAATGCAACGTAAAAAGAATCATATATTTAGGAGGACTTGTTCCCGAGGAGACTGAACAATTAAGGAAACAGGAAGAATTATCCGAGCATATGAAAAGTAGAATTGAAGTTGGAGAAATTCTGAAAACATCTTCTGCCAAGGTCACGATATTTCGTGCAGCTATTATCCTGGGTCAAGGTGGAGGTTCTTTTCAGATGTTGCAATACTTAGTTGAAAGACTTCCACTCATGATAACCCCAAAATGGGTCTTGACAAAATCGCAGCCAATAGCGTTAGACGATGTTATAACATATTTGGTCAAGTCCATTGAATCAGACGATACTGAAGATAGGTCATTTGATCTTGGTGGACCAGATGTAATGACGTATATTGATATGATGAGACGATACGGCAAAATGCTTAACAAATCTTTAAAGATTATTATCATTCCCTTTCTTACGCCAAAACTTTCTTCGTACTGGATTGACCTTATCACCCCTGTAAAAGCTTCCCTTGCACGACCCCTAATAGAAAGTCTTAAGCACGAAGCAGTGGTAAGGGATGACTCAATTAAGAATATTATTCCATTCAAACTAAAAACATTTGAAGAAGCAATAGGAATAGCAAGAAAAGAGGAAAATAAACAGAAAAACAATATTTACAAAAGGAAAGAATTTGTGACACACTCTACAAGTAATAAGATTCTACTTGCATCATTATTTTTGCTGGCAGCGATTGGTTCTACTTACTATCTGCTAGACGGTAGACCCGAAATATTTAGTACAAGCTGGCTAATACTTGGTGGTATATGGTACTTTGGCATAGCATTTTCAATCTTTTTCGTAAGGAATGGAGCAAGATTGGGCGCTATAATTGCAGGTGTAATTGGTTGGCTGACGTTTGCCTTCTGGTTAATCGACAACATATATACAATAACTGGTAATTCGCTTTTAGCCAGTTCACCAAGCATAGAAATGACAATCAGAAATTTCATTGGTGCTGTTGTAGCAGGATTTGTTATCGCATCTTCTCATAATGTATTTCATAAAATTAGGATTTATGGCTTATAATGATTCATAATTTAAACCTAATATGGGCCAGTTTCTAAACCCATTTAATCTCTTTCTATGGGCATATAGTCGCAACGAACGATAGATGTAGTAGGTCGCTACAATTTTTCTTTCAGATCTTATTTATTTGACGGCGATTGAGTTTTTTAAACATTGGATACTGGAGCAAAGGTGTCAAAGACACACATACAAGCTCAATACAATTTATGCGCATTCACTGCCGATTTTAGCGGTTTGTATTCAGATAGGACAGTACTTGACATAGGAAGTGGGTTTTCTTTTTGCCTGCATTTGTTGGAGATCACTATTTGATAGGTTATGTGGTCGCAATAATTGGTCGAACTGTTAATCTATGGCCACATACTCAAGTTAGCACTAGGTCTGCTGTTACGCACGGTCTTATATAACTTGCCAACTTACGCAAGCCATGCAAATACAAATTGCAACACGAAAGGGATACATCCTTTATTGTTCGCTAGCTGGTTTCATAGCTAGTTGGGCAATTTCAGGGTTGCTTGCTATAGTAGACTATTACACTGGGACCCAAGTCGGCACCTTTTTCGCAGTCATTGGCATATCTTTGGGATTCAACGACCCCCAAGTAGCTCAATACGTGGGGTTTGCCCTTCACCTCCTGACAGGAATGACTGCAGGAAATATCTTTGGGCAGGTGGCTCTATTTTGGCCTAAAATGAGTCCCTACAATGTAAGAAAGGGAATTGTTAGAGGGACTCTAGTTGGAATCGCATTGTGGGCAGTATTGTTCTTGCCACTAGCTACCTTTGGGATACAGCCAAGACTGGATTCGCTGATATTGCAGGCGCCTAATGCCGAAGTATATGACGTAGCAAGTCAGTTTGAGAACACCTATTATCTGATCGTTGGTGGTTCATTCCTGTTTCATATAGTTTATGGGATCATGCTGGGGTATATTTCTGGACGACTGTCGGAAATCAGGTTCTCTAGAGGTGCAGATAGCAAGGTGATGCACACAGGGTAAGAGGAGTGGAAAAGAGTATATGTTGGTAAGCACGCAGAAGCGATTCATGTTCTGTATTCACTCAGACAGCTCAGCAATACTTTCTGGCGTGTGGAAATCTTAATTTTCCACACAGAAGTGATCGAGGATCCAGCAATCCTGATTTTACATTGATGCTGTGCATGTAGGGAAAACAAAATATTCTAACAACAGGTGTGGAAAGTTCCATTACAAATACTACCTATAGAGGGCTACCCCATAGATCTTGCTGGCCTTTTTGCCGTCATTGCTTATGGTGTAATTACTCCAACTAGAATAGTTGTCAGAAATGTTGGGAGTGACAGACACAAGGCAAATCTAGACAAAATCCAAGTCTATTTTATGAAAACAACTCAACTGCCTAAGGACAACAACTCTTCTATTATTAAGATTCTTAAATCCCTGCCATACAACCCATACGAATCGCAAGAGGATCGAAGGGCGAAATGGAAGAAGCCCTGGTCCGTGGGGACGGATGGTCTAGTGCATATTGTTGCTTTGATTAATAGTATCATTTTTGCTATACTCTGTATTATTGTACCAATTATTGCAGTAGGTAGTAGTAGACCGATAACTAACCAAGAAGAGTTAACTGCGTTACTCTAAATGCAAAAACTGGGAATCGAAGTTCTATGGAGAGTCCAGAGATGACCATTCCTAGAGTCTGGTTATGATTCATTTGAATCCAAAGGCAAGAATTTTGAAGTTATTATTGGAAGTACCACACTCGTTCAGAGGGATTCATGACAAGAACCTTCGAAAAATAGACTGTGCAAACTGTCTAGGGATTCCCCAGATAGGGAGTATATGACTTAGACCAACGTATGTCGTTTAATGCCATCTAAGCACACTCAATGCATCTTCTTTTCCTTTTTCTATTAGGTTCTACTATCATACTTTCTCTCTTTTCCTTCTAAGGAGAACATAATATATCAAATATCTTCTACTTGAATGGGTAGCAAACTCTTTAGAACTCCTATGCATCTATTGACAAGATTCTGATTAGTAGTAAAAAATCCTCTATATCTTCCAGGTTCCAATTCTTCAGCAACTAAGGCGCAACCTTCGTCTTGAGCAAGTGCGATAATCACCCAGTTCTTTTCCAAGCCTGAACCATTGCTATCAATAATCTCTGTATTGGGTAGCCTACTTCCAGCTGCAAGTCCTCTGCCCCCTATCAAATATAATTTCTTTGTAAGTGGTGCGATCTCAGTGTATTGTTCCTTTACACTATTAAAATTACCAACTCTTTGAAACAACGATAACAACACAAATTTGCTAAATGGTGGTTTTACTCTAACAATATTCTCTATTCCTTTGCTAAGCAAAAGCATGTTCTTTCTAGACGTAGTGTAGAAACATTCGTGCCAACTTTCCGGCGCCACAAAATAGTTGTTCGGATAATTCAGAGTATTATTGTAATCGGCTTCAATCTGATTAGATGGAAGACTCTTTCCCTTAAAGTCAGATATTAATTGTGAAAATGGATTGAGAGTATTTGGTGGGGAGCTTGAAAGATCAATGTTTGACATGAGACATTACAATACTCCTAATCTGCCGGTATAAGAGATTTTCTTGTTATCTCTTATTTCGATGATCATGGAACGTCTGCGGTGGTGATCGATGAGTCTCTTAGATTCAATAGTGTCCAACTCTGGAAGTAGCTTAATCATTCCAGCGTTGATTAGTGATTAAAAGACATTCAAATTGCACCTATTTTTCTCCAACTCTTCTATGCCCTTATTCTTTTGCTCAAGTTTACAGATGTCAGTCTTAAGTCTCTGCCATCAAGCAATAATGATATATCACAGCGGGCCCGTCGGGATTTGGATAAGAATTCATTTAAATCCAAAGATCAATGATTCAATGAAACTGATCAGCTACCGTAGATAGTTTCGTAAGCATTAAGTAAAATAAGCCTTATTTACAAAGGCATAACCGAGTTGGTAAAATCCAATCAAAATCAAGACAAGTGCGTGCGATCTTTTCTTGTTTATGCGATAGTTATTTTCGTTCTACTTACAATGACGTTTAATATTGCGGCAGGTGCTACAAGAGCAACTCCATTTCTACTGCAGCAGGCATGGGCGCAAATTCCATCTAGCAATGATGGAGCAATAATGCGAGCTGATGAGGGAAGCAATAATAATAATAACAACAACACCAGAAGCCTTACATTCAAAGAACTCTTTGCAAGAGCCAAGGATTCTGTAGTTCAGGTTACTGTCAGTGGAACGCCTTTGCCCTTTGTGAATAATTCTGCATTTGGTATAGGCTCAGGATTTGTATTCGACAGGCAGGGTCACATTGTAACAAATAATCATATCGTATACGGCGGCAGTAACGTTACTGTCACATTCTCAAATGGGACAATCTACCCAGCAGAAGTTGTTGGCGCTGACATGTTCTCAGATATTGCGGTGCTAAAAGTGGTCTCCAAAGAAGAACAAGAGACCACGCAGGGCGTGAACAAAGGATTCATCCCACTTCCACTTGGAAATTCTTTAGTGCTTGCAATAGGTGACGAAGTAGCAGCTATTGGAAATCCCTTCGGTCTGACTGGATCCATGACTACAGGAGTTGTTAGTGGTTTAGGAAGACTTCTTCCCATTCAGGCCACAAATATTACCACAGTACCTGGAGCCGGCGCGTTCTCCATTCCAAATATAATTCAAACAGATGCGGCAATCAATCCGGGTAATTCTGGTGGGCCTCTGTTAAATATGAACGGTGAAGTAGTAGGACTGAACACCGCAGGTCTTTTGTCAGGACAGTTTTCCTCAGGAATAGGATTTTCAATTCCCTCTGATACTCTTCGAATAATTGTCCCTGCCTTGATTGCGAATGGGACATATCTCCATCCTTGGATAGGCGCTGCGGGAACTGATATTATAGCTGAAATAGCTTTGGCACTTGGACTAGAAGAAGCAAGAGGGTTTCTGGTTACGGAAATAACACCGGGCAGTCCTGCAGACAAATCCGGAATACGCGGCGGAGACATGCCTGTTACGAACATCACTGGGTTTGAGGAGCTACGGCTTGGTGGGGATATAATCATGAATATAGACGATCAGAAAGTAAACAAGACAGATGATTTAATCTCCTACATTGAAACAAACAAACAAGTCGGAGATACAGTGACTATGAGTGTTCTAAGAGATGGTGAGTTGATCGAGATCGACCTTGTGCTTGGGTCTAGGCCGATAGGCTAACTAGAGCGCGACATATAATATTTCATCCAGCGTTAATTGAGATAGCGAAGGTCAATATAATAGAAACTTGTGCAAAAAATTCCTATTTAGGTGTGGTATAATAGCGGGCCAGTCGGGATTCGAACCCGAAACCAGTTGTTTTGAATTACATCATCTTTGCAATTCTAAATCATACTATTGGTTAATCTTATCATCGTATGTCTGATCTTTTCCGCTAGCTCTATCTTATTTCTAGCCGAGTTCGATATCTGAATTGTAGTAACAAAATCATTATGATTATCCTTTTTGGAGTAGATATATTATTACTACTACCATTATTGACTGTCAATAAAAATCATTTGAATTCTTCAGTCATATGTCTATCTTTCTCTGCTTATCCTAGATAGATATGTTGCTTTTGAGAATAATATATCTTGTTGGGTGAAAATCGGTCATCACAATCATTCTTATTTGGCCGTCAATGCTTTTGATATTCAATACAATAGGACACTTGCAACAATGACTTCATTATTTTTAAGCACGGCCTATGGCACTAATAGGTTCGAACTTTGAAGCACGGAATGCAGGATAAATCGCAGCAGAGGTTCCAAGTGCAATAGCAGAAAGAGATGCTGTTAGGGTAAAAATCGGATCATAGACTACTTCCAGAACAAGACCCGGTCCAAACGAAAATTCGATGGATTGAAGATAAAGGCCTATAGCCGATCCGACAATAAATCCACTTGCAGCTGCAATAGATCCAATGGTCAATCCCTGCAAGATGAATATTACGAGGATATCGGTGCTCTTGCCCCCAAGCGACTTTATGACACCTATATCGCGTGTTTTGCTTGATACCATCAGCATCATTATTGTTACTATTGCAAAGGAGGCCGAGAGCAAACCAAAGTATCCAACAAGATTGATGAATGCAATTCCTGAGCGAATGCCTGCAAGTGTCTCTTCTCCTGCCTCTTCAAGTGTTTGGATCTTCAAATTCTGTTCAAGGTACACACTACTCAGCCTAGCTTTTAGTTCTTCTAGAAATGATTCGTCTGCCAGTTTTATTAGGATCTGATCAGTCTCCTTCTCCCTTCCAGTTAACTTGCGGATATCTTCAATTGTCATTATTGCGGAATCGTCAAAAGCAACGCCGCCAGGCGAGCTGGAAATCCCGACGACCACAAATTGTTTTAAGGCATCCTCTCCGCTGACTGTAACCATCCTAAGGTCTACCCTCGTTCCAACTGTGGCTTTTAAATCGGCTGCAACATTGCTTCCAAGGACAATTTCGCCACTAGCATCGACAAATGAGCCAATCTTTACAGTCTCGTAGAGCTTTGAAGCTGTTGGGTCTCTTAGCTGATCAACGCCAATAACAGGCACTTTGTCAACTTCGTTTTTGGTATTGCCTTCAGTTGAATTAATCCAAGCTATTGCGCTCAGTCTGGACGCAGCCCCTTCTACATATGGAAATCTCTGAACATAACTCATTATTTGAAAAGCTTCGTTCTTGAAATTTCCGTCATTCTTCGTTACTAAAACATTGCCAAAGCTGTAGTCCCCAAGGTCCCTAAGTATTCCTTGAGCTACCCCATTAAAAATCAGCGAATTAAAGAGGATCACCATGATCCCAATAACAAGTGCAATAACTGATGCGATAAAATTGCCTTTTCTCCTCAAAAGAAGTCTAGTCGCCAGAACAACTCTGAAGTCCATTCAGCTCCACCACCACTCTTTTGACAACAAGAAAATAAAGTGCAAATCATGCCACAACAACGTCCTCCTACTCAATTTTCTCAATTCTCCCGTCCTTCAACACGATTGTTCTATCAACTATTCCAAATGATTCCCTTGCATGGGTTACAATGACAAATGTCTGGTTCAACTCCTTGTTTAGCTCTTTCATGAGGCTTATCACGTCTTGAGACGACTTTGAATCTAGGTTTCCTGTTGGCTCGTCACCAAGAACAAGTGCCGGCCTGCTGACTAGGGCTCTTGCTACCGCAACCCTCTGCATTTGTCCTCCGGATAGTTGGTTGGATTGTTTGTTGATCTGCCGAGCTAGACCTACCTTTTCAAGTACCATTTCCACCTTCCTTCGCATTGCAGATGATGAGCCTTTGTTTACCATCATGAGCGGCAGCATCACATTTTCCGCTACAGTGAGATCCGACAGCAGGTTATAGGCCTGAAATATAAATCCAATTTTGTACCTCCTGACTAGGGATCTATCAGAATCTGAGAGATATGTGGCGTCAATCTCATCTATAACTATCTTGCCTGCAGTTGGCTTGTCAAGCAATCCAATTATGTGAAGTAGTGTGGATTTTCCAGAGCCTGACTGGCCAACGATCAAGACAAACTCGCCTCTGCGAATATCAAATGTCACTTTATTGAGTGCAATCGTAGAGACATCGCCTGTCCCATATATCTTGGTTAGACCATGTCCTTCAATTATCTTCTCTGACCTATCCTTAATAGCGAGTCGCCTCCGATGGTTCAAGCTTTGTAGTTCGCCATGCAGGATAAATCGAGGCCGCAACACCCATTGCAAGACCTGTAAGCGCAGTATTTGCCACAAATACTGGATCGTAGCGTACTGCCAGAGACAGGCTCTCCCCAAATGTAAGGTTTGAGTTCTGAGCATAGAGCGCATAAAATGACCCTAGTAAAAACCCAAGTGCCGCTCCCATAGCCCCAATAATTGAGCCCTGCAGAAGGAAGATAATCATGACATCGATTTTGTTTGAGCCTATCGCGCGTATCACACCTATTTCTCTTATTTTACTTGTAACTATCATCATCATTATAGTAATGATGCCAAACGCCGATGACAGCATTCCAAAATAGCCTACTAGGTTTATGAACGCGATTCCCGAGCGTATCCCCTGAAGGATGCTCTCCCCAGATTCTTCGATTGTCTCAACTTGGAAGTGCTCACCTGCGTATCTTGTCAAGAACAGCTGAGATATTCTATCTGAGTCGCGCTGGTCAAAGAGCCTCACTATCATCTCGCTGCTATCATCTTTGCCGTTCATATCGCGCAGAGTTTCGATATGGACAATTGCAGATGTGTCAAATCCAAGTCCACCAGCAGTCTTGGATATCCCAACTACGGTGAATCTCTTTGTCTGTACATTGCCCGATTGATCAATTAGCTTCACCTGCACAGGGTCACCAATCCTTGCACCAAGGTCCTCTGCAACGCTAGCGCCAAGGATTATGGAATCTCTGGATGTGAGGAAAGTTCCTTGCACCACAGTATCTATTAGGCGCGTAGCATCAGCTTCTTCCTGCGGTAGCACACCAATAATTGGGACACTGTAGGCCCTTACTGGGACTGGGGTTCTGGTGTTATTTATCGCAGCTACATCCGATAGCCTTACCGTCGCTCCCTCAACTATCATCCCTGTGTTTTCCAAAAAACCAATAAGCTCTCTGTCTGGTTTTTCAATGTTGCCATCTCTATCAGTTATTACAATGTGGCCAAACCTATAGTCAATAAGGTCGCGTATGATTGCGTTTGCGACTCCGTCAAAGGTAACATAGTTTATCACTATTACAAAGACTGCAATTGCAACGGCAATGACTGCAGCAAGCATGCTGCTTTTCTTTTTGAACAACATGCTGACTGCGATCTTGAGCCTATAATCCACTAGAGTATCAAGAAAAAAATCACGTACTTCTCAAATAATAAAGATTCTCCTTTAGCTACTGAAAGCCGGTGGGCGAGAGTACATGCTCCTTATGATAGCTGAATTCTGTCTTGATGAATGCATTTAGAGCTTGGTTGGCATGGTGCTAGTTTTCAAACCTCCATGGTTGTTCT
>JGI10213J12805_10023022_pt1 | contig 13904 bp, 14 predicted proteins | sample WisNatreferecore_FD_12805 | JGI IMG/M metagenome (IMG submission 12805)
CCATATCAGGATATGGATGTGGGCCAACCACGCTTCCTATAATATAATGCGTATCGCTGGGATTGTTGATCCAATCCCGAATGGCCTCATTGGTCGCATCTTTCAATGTCTTGCTTCCGCTTGTAGCAGGAATAACCGTTGCTCCTAACATTTTCATTCTTGCAACATTGGGTGCCTGCCTTTCGATATCTTTTTCTCCCATGTAAACAATACATTCAACTCCTTTCAAAGCACAAACAGTTGCGGTAGCAACTCCATGCTGACCCGCACCCGTTTCAGCTATGATCCTTTTCTTACCTAATCTTAATGCCAACAGTATCTGGCCAATTGTATTATTGATTTTATGCGCTCCTGTGTGACAGAGATCCTCTCTTTTTAAAAAAATCGTAGAATTGAATTCCTTGCTCAACCTTTCCGCATAATATAATGGTGTAGGCCTGCCTGCATAATCCTTCAATAACAATCTGAATTCTTTTTCAAAGGCTTCCTCGTGTATGATCTCCAGGTAACGATTGCGCAATTCTTCTACATTCCTGTACAGCATTTCAGGAATATAGGCTCCGCCGAAATTTCCATAGTAACCATCGGCATCTGGACGAGTAAATGTTTTCTGTTCTTTTATCATTCCTCTATGATTCAACCGGATTATCCGGTGTGGTTAATATCAATTGTAAGAATTTCAAATCAAGCCATCTTCCAAACTTGAATCCAACCTGCCTGAAATGCGCTACCTCTTCAAAACCGAAATGCCGATGCAATTTCAGGCTTGCTTCGTTAGCCGCATCGATACTCGCGATGATCGTATGCATCTGAAGTTTCTTCGCAGCATCAATCAATGGAGGTATCAATAAACTTGCGATCCCTCTTCCCCTGCAATCCTTCGCCACATAAACCGAATTCTCCACCGAGTATTTATAGGCAGCCCAGGCACGAAATGGGCCAATCGAACTTAATCCAACTACTTTTCCATTCTCCTCTGCCACAAAAACAGGAAAGCCCTGTTCCTTTTTTGCGTTGAACCATTGCTTACGCATTTCCATGGTATGCGGCTTGTAATCATAAACAGCAGTTGTGTTTAAGATCACGTCATTGTAGATCTCCAGAATCGATGGCAGATCTTTTTCTATTGCATTGCGAATGATCATAACAAAACATTCAACACTCAACACTCAACACTCAATAATCAACACTCAAGTAATAATCAATAATCAATAATTAATAATCAATAATTCTTCTGGAATGATATTGCTTACGATCAATAAGCTCGCTCCACATCGATCAATTATTGATTATTGATTATTAATTATTGATTATTACTTAGTTCCTCACAAAACCTCTTCACCTTCGCCATATCCTTCACTCCCGGGCTATTCTCAAATTTGCTATTGATATCAACTGCGAACAATGCTCTTGCCACGGGCTCTTTGGAGAATTCTTTCAACTTTTCCCCATCACTCGCTTCTATGCCACCACTGAGGAAAAAAGGCTTCCCTATTTCCTGATCTTTCAACATGTTCCAATCAAATTTCTTCCCTGTACCGCCATAACCAGCTCCCATCGTATCAAACATAAACATGTCGCAGACTTCCATATAAGGACGAATCATCCAATCCACACTATCGTTCTCACTCATTCGAAATGCTTTCACAACAGAAACGTAGTCCGCAATTTTTTCGCAATACTTTGGGGATTCATCGCCGTGCAATTGAACCATATGCAATCGACATTCATCCACCATGTGCAGCACTTCATCTATCGTCGCGTTTACAAAGACGCCTACCTTATTGATCTGGGTAACCTTCCTGATATCGGTAGTTGTCATATGCCTAAAGACATATCTTGGGCTTTTAGGATAAAAGATCATTCCCGCAAACGTCACTCCAATCTCTGCTAACTGATCCACTTGTTCAGCTTGTGTCATGCCGCATACTTTGATTCTCATATTTTCGATTTTAAGTGTTTTGCTGCGGACAAAACAATCGTTGTATTCAGCTATATAGAAACACTCGACTTCAATTCGTACACAAACTTCTTAAACGCTTCACCGGGATCATTCGCTTTCATAAAATTCTCACCAATCAGGAATCCTGAGAATCCGTTTTTCCTGAATAATTGAATATTCTCGACCTTACTGATCCCGCTTTCGGCAATCTTTAATTTATCATCCGGGATATTCTCGGCCATTCTCAGGCTCTGCTCGATGTCTACTTCAAATGTCTTCAAATTGCGGTTATTTATACCTACCAGTTCAACCTCATCACAAATATGATCCAATTCTTCCGGGGCGTGCAGTTCAAGCAAAACCTCCAAACCAAGTATTCTTGCAAGAGATGCAAAGCGTTTGGTTTCTGGCGGCTTGAGGCAGGCAGCAATCAACAGTATCAGATCTGCTCCTTTTGCTTTTGCTTCTACCACCTGGTATTCATCTACAATGAAATCTTTTTCCAACAATGGAATATCATTTTCCCTGGCCTGGTCAAAATCTTCAAAACTTCCGCCAAAGAATTTTGAATCCGTCAAAACCGACAATCCAGACGCTCCATTCTCTGTATAGGCCTTAGTGATCCTTGCTGCATCTGCTTTTTCATTGATGATACCTTTTGATGGAGATTTCCTTTTGAACTCGGCAATTATTCCTGTCAATGATTTATCGAGCAGGGAGGCTTTCATAGAAAAAACGGTACGGGAAAAAAATGATGATTGCTCCAGGCTTGCAATGCTGCAAGCCGATTTTCTTTCCTCAACTTCTTTTTTCTTATTCGCTACTATGGTATCTAGAATAGTCATTCAATTCTGTAATTCGATCAGTTTCTTCAATGCCTGATAGGCTTTGCCGCTATCGAGACTTTCTACTGCAGCACTATAGGCATCATCATAAGATTTAAAATTACGGGTACAATGAAGCCCCATCGCCGCATTGGCCAACACAACCGCGTTCTGTGCCCAGGTCCCTTCCCCCTTCAATATCTTCAAAAATATTTTAGCTGCCTCCTCTACGCTATTCCCTCCGTGGATATCAATTGGTGAAACCATTCGTTTTCCCAATTGTTCAGGAGTCATGATGCGCTCTCCTTCTTTTGTGATCACTTTCGTATCATTTGTCAGCGAGATTTCATCGTATCCATCTAAACCGTGAATGATTGTGAATGCGCGATCGGTTTGTTGTAACAGATAATTATAGATCCTCGCCATTTCCAGGTTAAATACGCCCACTAATTGAAATTGCGGAAATGCAGGATTCACCATCGGACCGAGCATATTGAAAAAGGTTCGCATCCCCAGATTTTTGCGGATAGGTCCTACTGTTTTTAATGCAGGATGGAATAATGGCGCATGGAGAAAGCAAATATTTGCCGCATCCACTTCTTTCTTCAATCTATCCTTATCATTCTTGAATTTATAGCCGAGTTGCTCCATTACATTAGAAGCTCCGCTGATCGATGAAGCTCCATAATTTCCGTGTTTGGCAACTTTTTGCCCGGTACCTGCAACAATAAAGCAGGACAAAGTTGAGATATTGAATGTATTCTTTCCATCTCCGCCCGTGCCAACAATATCTATGACAGGAAACCCATTCAGGTCAACAGCCACGCAAAGTTCGAGTAGAGCATCACGAAATCCCTGAAGTTCTTCGATAGTTACGCTGCGCATGAGGTAAACCGTCATGAAGGCGGTCACCTCGTGTTCGTTGTAAATGCCCTTACCGATATTCACTAGAACCTCTTTGGCTTGCTCACGGGAGAGCGTTTTGTGTTCGAATAAAAATTGCAAAATTTTTTTCATTTTATTCCTTTTGTTTTGCGTCTACCCACCTGTCTCGCCTACGGCGCTCCCAACCTATACACCCATGGTGCTACCAACCTGTCGCGCCTATGGCGCTACCAACCTGACATCGCTACGATGCTACCAACCTGTCGCGCCTACGGCGCTACTTACATGACGTCGCTACTCGATGCTTCCGACCTATCTTCGCTACGCGACTTTTTTTGATTTTATATGTTGCGCGGCCATATTCAGATTGCCTATTGCTTATTGCTTATTCCAATCTCAATTTCTCAACCAATTTTTCATGATAGCTTCTCCCATTGGCGTTAACACACTTTCTGGATGAAATTGGACGCCTTGCACATCAAATTTTTTGTGTTGCAAACCCATGATATAGTTATTATCATCCCGGGCTGTTATTTCGAGTTCGGTTGGAAAATTTTTGTCGGTTACAACCCAACTGTGATAGCGACCAACTTCAATTTCCTTTGGCAACCCCTTAAACAACGGTGACTTACCATTATCAAGTTGGCAATTAGTTGCCACACCATGATAGACTGTACTCAGATTGACCAATGATCCGCCAAATGCTTCGCCGATTGCCTGATGCCCCAGACATACTCCCAGTATTGATTTGGAAGAAGCATATTCTTTTATCAATGGCAAAAGCAATCCTGCCTCTACCGGTATTCCCGGTCCCGGTGAAAGAATGATCTTATCATAATCCTTTACTTTTTCCAAAGGAATCTCATCGTTCCGAAACACTTCTACTTTTTGATGAATGATCTTTTCTACCAGGTGAACCAGGTTGTAGGTGAATGAATCGTAATTGTCAAAAACTAGAATGCGCACTTTCTTTATTTTTTTGTTCCTTTCTGGATGGCTTGATGGTTTGATTGTTTAATTGTTGGGTTTACTATTGTTGAACCCAACCATCAAACAATCTAGCTATCAAACAATCGAGTCTCACAGGGACTCAGCGAACTTTATCGCCTTTTTTAACGCCCCCAATTTATTATTTACTTCTGCCAACTCACTTTCTGGGTCTGATGCCGCGACCACACCAGCGCCTGCCTGATAGGTTAGGGTGTTGTTGCTACTCAACAGACTTCTGATCATGATGGCATGAACACAGGTTCCGTCGAATCCCATGAATCCAATCGCTCCTCCATAGTATTGGCGAGCCGTGGGTTCATATTCATCGATCAATTGCATGGCTCTGAATTTTGGAGCCCCACTTAATGTACCGGCCGGAAAAGTTTTCGCCAATAATTCGAATGGATTACTCGCGGGTCGAAGTTTTCCTTTAACCTCGCTCACTAAATGAATAACATGAGAATAATATTGCACCTGCCGGAACTGTGCAACACTAACCTCATCGCAAACCCTGCTGAGATCATTGCGTGCCAGATCAACCAACATTACATGTTCGGCATTCTCTTTTTTATCATTGAGTAATCGATCCGCTTCCAGTTTATCTTTTTCAGCATCACCAGTTCGCTTAAAAGTTCCAGCGATAGGATGAACAACGGCGGCGCCGCCCTGGATCAGCAATTGAGCCTCAGGAGAAGAACCCATCAGACGATAATCTCCATAATCGAAATAAAACAGATAAGGAGAAGGATTAATACTGCGCAAGGACCTGTAAACATTGAATTCATCTCCCGTAAAACTTTGTTCAAATCTTCTGCTCAAAACAATTTGAAATACGTCTCCTCTTAAGCAACTCGCGATTCCCTTTTTAACCATCACCATATAATCCTCATTTTTCATATTCGAAGTCTCTTCACCAGCTGCTTTAAAAGGATAAACCGGTACATCCTTGCTCCGAATCAGGCTTTCAACAACGGCCAGCTCAGATTCCAGGCCGCTTATTTTATTCTCGCATATGAATAGCTCGTCTTTGTAGTGATTGATCGCGATTACGTATTGATACAAGCGGTAACGCATTAGAGGGATGTCAGATTTACGATTTACGTCCTCGCTTTCGCGGGGATCAGATTTACGATTTGTTCCTAATCGGATCGTATCAAAAAATTGTACTGCATCATAAGTTGTATACCCATAAAGTCCTTGTGCGTATTTAGACTCAGGAGTATCACCACTTATCTCAAATTTTTGCATGAATTCGAAGAGCAACTGAGGAATATTGGATGAATCATTGATATCAATCTTTTCCGGTTTGAGATTGGGGAATTTGAATTCTACACTTTTTGTTGAACTGATCTCCATGCCACCAATGGCGTTGATGCAGATAAATGAAAAGCTATTGTCGGCTGCGTGGTGATCCGTGCTTTCGAGGAGAATGGTATCGCGGAAACGATCGCGCAAACGTAGATAAATCCCGACCGGCGTGAATACATCCGCCAACAGTCGTTTACAGCCCGTATCGATTTGAATCTTTTTCATTCTATTCGAATTCCTGAAAAATAAAAAGGCCCCGAAAAGTTCGAGGCCTGAATATATTGTTCACACAAACACAATAGTTGCATTACAAGCCTCGTTCAAGGTTTGTATGCCACCACCACTGTGTATTTTGAATTTGCTGAATCATTACTACACAAAAATGAGGGACTAAACCCAATCTTCCAAAAAATTTTTGTGCAGTGTGTTTTTTATCGCATCTTAAACAAAACTTCAGATAATGACCAAAACCCTTGTAATTCTTCTGATAGTAGCAGCAGGAATGATTGCCTGCAACCCTTCCAAAAAAGCCTCGTCTGGTTCAAAAAACAACCCGACATTCAACAAATCCCAGGCTGACCTGATGGATGACCGCACCTTCAAAATCTCTGAAGTCTCTGACGATGGCAGCTATGGCTACACGAAAGAAAATCCAATCAAAGTAGGTGGAGTAAAAAGCAGCGAAGGGCCCCTAAATGAAAGAAGGTTTTTAAATGCCCTACTTGGACCAAACGGAGAGAAGATCAGCTATTTTCGCAGGGGAAGTTGCTGCAGCTTTGAAACACCGAATGGGCTTATGGGCGGCGGTTTATTGGATATGTATGAAGTGACTTACTCCGGATTAGAAAAACCCATCGTCCTGTATATTAACATGTATGATTTCGGGATTTTGAAAGCACCAAAAGGGTTTACGTTTAGGACAATTGCGGAGAAAGGCTGATCCCCGATCAGGTCGGGGATTTTTTCATATTTTCTATTGAATATTGCATATTTGAAAACCCGTTAGCGCGGGTATACTTCTAAATGGTTGCTGATTCTCTCCAAAACCGGGACCAACGCTTATTATCACTCGATCTTCTTCGTGGGTTAATAATGGTTTTGCTCGCACTGGAGAGTACAGGGTTGTACGAACATTTGTCCACTGCATCAGAAGGAACTGTCATCAATGGCTTAATCCAGCAATTCTTTCACCATCCATGGAATGGGCTGCGATTCTGGGATCTGGTACAGCCTGCTTTCATGTTCATGGCAGGAACCGCAATGGCGCTATCCCTGCATAAACAGGAACAAAAAGGAATTGGTTGGAATCATCGCTTCCGCAAAATATTAAAGCGATGCTTTTGGCTTTTCTTCTGGGGTGTATTAGATTATGCGGTTAGAAAACATGGACTTTCATTTGAATTATGGGATGTACTTACTCAACTTGCCTTTACTACATTGGTAGCCTTCCTGATCTTTAACTGGCCTGCCTATGCGCAGATCATTTTCTGCGTTGGATTATTGCTTCTAACAGAAATACTTTACCGATTTACCAATATTCCCGGTTTCGATCAGCCTTTTACTGATCAGCACAACTTCGGGAATTATATGGACCTTATTTTGATGAATAAGATCAATGGCGATGGCTGGGTGGCGATCAACTGCATTCCAACCGCGGTTCATACCATTGCAGGTGCATTGGCTGGAAAGCTTTTGATTTCAGGAAAAGACAAGATTAAACCGATGATATTATGGGGATTGATCTGCTTGCTTGTTGGCTACGGGCTCGATCTTGCAGGAATAACTCCCATAATCAAACGAATTGCCACCAGTTCATTCACCATTGCTTCTCTTGGTTATTGCTTATGGTTTCTTGCTCTCTCCTATTGGTGGATTGATATCAAGGACCATAGAAAATACCTGAAGTTCTTCACGATCGTTGGAATGAATTCAATATTCATCTATTTATTCTTCGAGATCGTTGGACATCGCTGGTTCAATGGTTATGTTGGAGCGATCACCAATGGATTGATGGATATGATCAACACCCCAGAAACTTTGAGAAATATTATTACTTCCCTTTGTATTTTTACACTCGAATGGCTGCTTTGCTATTTTCTTTATAAGAAAAAGATCTTCTTTAAACTCTAGTCATGCTCATTCAGCACAAACTCGTTGGCAATAAAGGGTTATTCTATGTTGGACAGGAAGGCGCGATTGTCGCTGAAATGGTCTATTCCAAACCCACTGAAGACAAAATGATTATTGAACACACAGAAGTGGATGAATCTCTTGAAGGAAAAGGGGTCGGGAAACAATTGGTTGCTACTGCTGTCGAGTATGCGAGGACACATAATCTCAAAATTATTCCGCTTTGTCCATTTACGAAGAAAGTGATTGATAGAACGAAAGAGTTTCAGGATGTGCTGGCGTGAGATGACATCTTGCCCCGTAATAACCGCCGCCGGGGTTTGAAACCGCCGGCGGGGTTATAAAACTCCTTTAGTCGAAGGCAAATAATTCGACATCGGATCTCTCTTCACTGCCATTCTTATTGCTTTTGCGAAGCATTTAAAGATGGCTTCGATCTTGTGATGCTCATTGTCGCCGTGGCATTCGATATGAAGATTACATTTGGCGGCGTCTGAGAAAGATTTGAAGAAATGAAAGAACAATTCAGTTGGCATCTCTCCTATTCTCTCTCTTCTAAAATCTGCATTCCATACAATCCAGTTGCGGCCACCGAAATCGATTAAAACTTTTGCGTCTGCATCATCCATTGGTAAGGCAAATCCATAACGCTCCATTCCTCTTTTATCAACCAATGCTTTTGCAAAAGTTTCTCCCAGTGCAATTGCCGTATCCTCGATTGTATGATGCTCATCGATATGAAGGTCTCCTTTTGCAATAATGGTTAAGTCCATATGCCCATGCCTGGCAACCTGGTCAAGCATATGATCGAAGAATCCAAGTCCAGTGGAAATATTTGATACGCCCCTACCATCAAGATTCAATTCGATATGAATATTGGTTTCCTTTGTAACGCGATCATGAGTCTGTTGTCTCAAGCCGAGTTTGAGAAATTCATAGATCTTCGACCAGTCAATCGTTTCGATGGCAACAACTGATTTCAGCTTTTCTACCTGGTCCTTTATCTCTCCAGCACCTAGTGTAGGATCCTGATTCATCCAGATGGCTTTGCAACCCAAGTTTTTTGCCAGTTGAACATCGGTTATCCTATCTCCAATTACAAATGAGTTCGGAATATCATAAGCAGGATTGTTCAAATATTCTGTAAGCATTCCTGTTCCCGGCTTTCTTGTTGGAGATTTATCCTCAGGAAAGGTTCGATCGATATGTGTTCCATGAAAACTTATTCCTTCATTCACGAAGGATTTGATCACATGCTGATGAATGGGCCAGAAACTTAGTTCAGGAAATTTCGCCGTACCTAGTCCATCCTGGTTGGTAACCATTACAAATAAATAGTCTAATTCCGCAGCGATCTTTCCCAAATAACTAAAAACATCAGGATAAAACTCAAGTTTTTCCCATGAATCAATTTGATAAGTAGGTGGTGCTTCCTTGATGATCGTACCATCCCGGTCAATAAAAAGAATTCGTTGCGCCATTATTTGTTATTTCTTCAGCGTTGCTCTTGCGGTTTTTACTTCGGCGGCAGTTACTGCAGTTGCTTTATTGCCGAAACTATTGCGGATATAAGTCAATACATCGGCGATCTCCTGGTCTTTCAAAAAATCATGCGGCGCCATTGGGTTGGAGTAATTCTGTCCATCGATTTCAATCTCTTCATCCATTCCATTCAACACTATTAAAGCTAGTGTCTTCTTGTCGCCAAGTACCCATTTTGTTTTTACTAATGTGGGATTCATACGCGGAACTCCGCTGCCATCTTCCATATGACAGGCGAGGCAGTAAGTATCATACACTTTTTTACCCCTATCCATAGAAGCTTTCAATGTATTTCCAGTTTGAGCCAAAGCCAACACGATAAGTGTAAATCCGGTTGCAGTCAGGATAATTTTCTTCATGCTATTTAATTATTTTGAATATGTGACTTTCCAGATCCTTCCTTTCTGGTCATCTGAAATATACAATGAACCATCGGGACCTTGTGCAAGGCCACAAGGACGGAATCTTGCTTTAGATGGATCCTTGAATTCTCCTGCAAAACCATCGGCAAATATTTCATAATCCCCAGTTGCTTTTCCATTCTTCATCGGAACAAATACAACGAAATATCCTTCCTGTGGACGAGGTGCTCTATTCCATGATCCATGAAATGCTACAAAAGCGCCATTCTTGTATTTCGCGGGAAATTGATTGCCCGTATAAAACAACAAACCATTTGGACCAATATGACCGGGAAATGCAACAACTGGTTTCTTTATGGATTCGCAACGTCCTGCAGTTTTTCCATCGCCTCCATATTCAGGATTCAATAATTTCTGTTTCTTGATTTGATCATAATAACAATAGGGCCAACCGAAATTATCCCCCTGGCTCACCTGCAGCATTTCTTCCGATGGTAATTCAGCACCTTGCTCTTCATTAAATAATTCAGGATAGTGCTGGAACAACATATCCCTTCCATGCTGCGTAACAAAAAGTTGGTTGGTTTCCGTATTCCAATCCAAACCAACGACATTCCTCAATCCCGTAGCATAGCGGCTTCCCTCAGCATAGGATTGATTCGGCTTATCAACTTTGAATTGCCAGATCCCACCTGCTGTTTCGAGTATCGGGCAGGGATCCTGCCCTTTTGAACCTTTTTGCCGGTCTCTTTCCTGGCACGCATTCGAAGGAGCACCGATATTGACATAGATATTTCCTTTATTGTCGAGCGTAATGGATTTAGAATTATGCTGGCGACGGTCTACCAACCCCTGAACAATTCTTTCCGCAGTTGCTGAATCAGCAACTCCGTTATTCATTTTATACCGAAAAACTTCTGAATTGGAAGAAGCATACAAAAAACCATTGCTAATCGCAATACCGGTTCCCACATAATTTCCAAAACCGGTTATATCATCTGCTTGTCCATCTCCATTATTATCACGAAGGCGAAGAATACCTTTTCCGTCTTTCAATCTTTCCAGTTTGACATAAACATCGCCGTTAGGACTCACGGTAAGATGCCTGGCGTTCCCAACATTATCTGCAACAACCACCGCTTTAAAGCCAGCAGGAATGGTTATATCTCCATTTTCACTGATTCGATTTTTCCCTTTACCAAACTCCGAGGTAAAGGCTAGTAGACCAATAAGGCCAATAGCTCCGAGGATTTGATAGAATGATTTCATACGAAAGATTTCAGTTGATGGTATTTAAAATTAGGTCATTTTGAAAAAATCATTTTCTGTCCTTGTAATCAGCCAAAGCCTTCAATAGAACTTCATTCTCCGCGGGTGTACCGACTGTTATGCGCAAACATCCTTCACACAATTCAACCCGACTTCGGTCACGCACGACTATGGCTTTGTCCAAGAGATATTTATAGATCCCTCTGGCATCACTCACTTTCACCAACAGAAAATTAGCATCGGAGGGATAGACGAGTTGTACCAATTTCAGTTGCTGCAATTGTTGTTCCAGATGCTTGCGTTCGCTCACAATCTCCCTGATCATCGTATTTACCTGTTCCAGTTCACCCAGGGCTTGCAAAGCCAGTTCCTGCGAAGCCTGGTTGATATTATAAGGAGGTTTTATTTTATTCATTACCTGGATAATCTCTTCAGAAGCAAAGCTGATCCCCACCCTTAATGCCGCAAGTCCCCAGGCCTTCGAAAGCGTCTGCATCACCACGAGATTTGGATATTCATTCAATTCTTGCACAAAGCTGCGATAACGCGAAAAATTAATATAAGCTTCATCTATTACAACAATCCCGAAATAATTGTTGAGGATCGCTTCAATATCTTCCCGCTCGAGTGAATTTCCGGTCGGGTTATTCGGTGAACAGAGAAAGATCATTTTAGTATTATCATCGATAGCTTCTTCAATCGCGGGAAGGTTTAACTGAAAACCTGGAGTAAGCGGAACTTTCTTGATCGCTACATTATTAATATTTGCCGAAACCTCGTACATGCCATAGGTTGGAGGGCAAAGCAGAATATTATTAATACCAGGTTCGCAAAATGCACGGATTAGAATGTCGATACATTCGTCGCTACCATTCCCTAAAAAAATATTTTTTTCCGGAATGCCTTTGATTTCACTCAACTTCTCCTTTACCTTCCACTGAAGCGGGTCGGGATAGCGGTTATACCACCTAGTGAGTGGTGATCCAAAACTATTTTCATTAGCATCAAGAAATATTTTTGCTTCTCCCTTGAATTCATCACGAGCAGATGAATAAGGGATAAGTTTTTTAATGTTATCACGGAGAAGATTGTTTAGGTCGAAGCTCATCTCTTGATTGTATTTTTTCTCTTTTAATTTTTAAGCCGCCGCCATCGGTTGGACCACCCCTGCCCCTCTCTACGGAGCAGAGAGGGGTGAAGTCCCTTCGGGACTTCCTTATCCCTTATTTTTTAGCCGATATTCGACTGCCCTTTTATGTCCTTCTAATCCTTCGGCTGCCGCCATTAATTCAATTGCCGGACCGATATTCTTCAATCCCTCTTCAGTTATTTTTTGATAGCTGATCTTCTTTACAAAACTGTCTACAGATACCCCACTATATGATTTGGCATAACCATTGGTTGGAAGAACGTGGTTTGTTCCACTTGCGTAATCTCCCGCGCTTTCCGGAGAATAATTGCCGATAAACACAGAGCCCGCGTTGATAACTTTAGTTGCAAGGGCATCTGCGTTGATGCAATTCAATATAAGGTGTTCTGGCGCATATGCATTGATCAATTTGATCGCTTCTGTTTCATCTTCTATTAATACCGCCTTGCTATTCGCCAATGATTTTTCAGCGATCTCTTTTCGTGGTAATGATTCCAGTTGTTTATCGAGTTCGAGGCGAACACTCCTGACGACCGACTCCCGACTCCCGACTAATATCACCTGGCTGTCGGCTCCATGTTCCGCCTGAGATAAAAGATCGGCAGCAACAAAAACGGGATCTGCTTCATCGTCGGCATATACGAGGAGTTCGGTTGGACCTGCCGGCATGTCAATTGATATCCCATCTTTCTGTACCAATTGCTTTGCCATGGTAACAAAGCGATTGCCCGGACCAAAGATCTTGTACACGCGGGAAATAGATTCGGTTCCATAGGCCATACCAGCAATGGCCTGTGCGCCGCCGCATTTGAAAATCTTGGTAATTCCAATCAAGGCAGCAGAAAATAAGATTGCAGGATGAACCCTTCCTTCTTTATCGGGTGGAGTACAAAGAACAATTTGCTCACAGCCTGCAATAGCCGCAGGAATGCCCAACATCAATAAGGAAGAAAATAATGGCGCAGAACCCGCTGGAATATAAAGTCCAACCCTTTCAATTGGTATTGATCTACTCCAGCATTCAACTCCCGGCATCGTCTCAATAATTCCTGTTCTATTTACCTGCGCCTCGTGAAACTTGCGAATATTGGATGCGGCCAAACGAATTGCATTCTTCAGCTCTTCGCTAACCAATTTATCAGCTTCCTGAATTTCTTTTTCTGTCACAGCCAGCTTTTTCACTTTTACTCCATCGAGTAATTGGGTAAAGGCCCTGATCGCGCTATCGCCTTTAGTTTTCACCTTCTTTAAAATCTTTGTGACTGATTTCTCCAGATCGCCTTCATCAATAACAGGCCTGCCCAATCCTAATTCTTCGAGCGAGGATTTTCCTATTTTATTTTTGAGATCGAGAATTTGCATTTTTGATTATTTCGTTAACATATTCGATCATGATTTACCAACCTGTCGCCCCTACGGCTACCAACCTTTGGCCCCTACGGGGCTACCCACCTTGAGCTCCTACGGAGCTCTCGTTAATTCGAGCGGCAGCGGTATCTTGC
>JGI10213J12805_10014900_pt1 | contig 13718 bp, 12 predicted proteins | sample WisNatreferecore_FD_12805 | JGI IMG/M metagenome (IMG submission 12805)
TGTATTAAAAATTGTTCGATACTTGCATTACTGGTTACATCAATTCTCGCAGAGAATGTTTTGCCATTGATTCGCGCCGCTGCTCTCTTTGCCTTATCTATACTTCTAGAGCATAATATAACAGTTGCACCATTGTTCTCTGCAAATTCTTTTGATATCGCAAAGCCAATACCCTGTGTAGACCCAGTAACTATGGCTACCTTATTACTTAACAACAAGTGTATGCTTTTCAGTCAAGGGCCACTATTTGTGTATATTGCTTTTCGTTGTATCAACATTTTAAAATCTTTCAATTAATAACAAATGCAGAATAAGCCATTTGTCTTCTGCGGAGATAGCAGCAAGGGTAGTTAAATCATTAGAGCCAGAGGATTACAAGCTAATGAGAACTCTTTACTCATCTTTAAGTCATCATAAATCGCTAAGTAACGACCAAATTGTTAACTATTCCGGAATCCACAAAGATATAGTTGAATATCGAATCCATCGATTAAATGCAATGAAACTTGTATTTAACAATAATAATGAAATTTCTCTTGTTATGGCCGGTCTTGATGCGATGGCACTTAAGACTCTTGCGAAAAGAAATATAATTCTGGCTATTGGAAGGTCATTAGGAATAGGTAAAGAGTCAGATGTTTTTGAAGCAGTTACAGAAACCGGAGAAACTCGTGCTATCAAATTTTTTCGAATCGGTAGAATAAGTTTCAGACAAGTAAGAAGAAAAAGATCATTTCTCAAAGACCAAAGTGCTAATGAGTGGCTGCTAGTTAATACAGAAGCAGCCGCAAGAGAATATAGAGCACTGCAAATGTTGAAGAATACAGGAGTGAAGATTCCAACCCCTTACTTTAGAGCAATGCATTCTATTGTTTTGAAGAGAATAGATGATGGTATGAGGCTAGTAGATATAAAGAAATTAGATGATCCCAGATCAATTCTGTCTAAAATTTTGGATGATGTCAAAGTTGCCTACGAAAATAATGTTATTAACTGCGATTTAAGTGAATATAACATTTTAGTAGATACTAAAAATAATACATGGATTATAGATTGGCCGCAATACGTTACAAAAGCTCACCCTAATGCACACTATCTGATCAGAAGGGATATCTATAATATAGTAAACTTTTTCAATCGAAGATTTCATTTAGAAATAGATTGGAAACTAGCAGCCAAAAGAGTTAGTAAGGAATCTATTTAACCAATGAAGATTGCTTGTCTGTCCGTTCCCAGGTAAAAGATTCTTCATTTCTGCCAAAATGACCATATACTGCTGTCTTTTTATATATCGGTCGTTTCAAATCAAGTGTCTTTATAATTTCTGCTGGTTTCATGTCAAAGTATTTTCTGACCTTATCTTCGATTATAGCCTCACATATGACTGAGGTACCAAAAGTATCCACCGTAATAGATACAGGTTCTGCAATTCCAATAGCATATGCTAGCTGGACCTCGCACTTGTCAGCCAATCCGGCCGCAACAATGTTCTTTGCTACATACCTTGCCATGTAGCATGCAGATCTATCAACTTTTGATGGATCCTTTCCTGAAAAAGCACCTCCTCCGTGCCTTCCCATTCCTCCATATGTGTCTGCGATGACTTTTCGTCCCGTTAGGCCAGTGTCAGCTGGCGGCCCACCCATTACAAACCTGCCAGTCGGATTGACGAGGAATTTGGTTCTGTCATCAACCCACTCATCACATACTGGCTTTATGACTTTTTTAATAATTTCTTGTCTCAACTGCTCCAAACCTATATCAGGGGCATGTTGTGTAGAGATTACGACAGTATCAATTCTTTTCGGCCTAAAATCTTCATAGACCACAGATACCTGTGATTTACCATCTGGTCTGACCCATCCCAGTTCTTTTTTCTTTCTCAAATTAGATAATGTCATAGAAAGCTTGTGAGCCATTGCAATAGGTAAGGGCATCAATTCTTGAGTTTCATTTGTAGCGTATCCAAACATTAGTCCTTGATCTCCTGCACCTTGTTGTCTGTTCTCATTAGCTGTTACACCAATTGAGATATCTGGACTCTGTTCATGTAGCGATGCCAAAACTGAGCAACTATCGCAATCAAATCCGTACTCTGGTTTATCATAACCGATCTCTCGAATAGTCTCTCGAACAATTTTTTGTACATCGGATTTGCCATTTGAGGTCACTTCTCCTGCAACAAAAACAATGCCAGTAGTTGCCATTGCTTCTACCGCAACACGAGAGTTGGGATCCTGTCTTAGAAAGTCATCTAATATCGAATCAGAAATCTGATCGCATATTTTGTCTGGATGTCCCTCAGTAACACTCTCTGAAGTAAAAAGAAATCGTCGAACCATATCTTCTATACCCGCAAGCCATTATGGCTATAATCCAGTGGTTATTTTGCTCTTTTAAAACTCCTTTTCTAATCTTATAAATAGAACATTATTTCCTCTAATGACTACCTTCCCATAATTAGCCAGTACATTTGATCCGTTGAATTCCTCAGCATCGGCGAGAATCAAGTTCATGTAGGAATCAACGTTACTCATTTTACCACGATATTCTATTTCACTCTTCAGTCTTACTGCGACTCTTCGGTTTATAGAGCGTTGTAGCGTAGATAGCGGTCTCTTAGGTTGATGTTGTGATGTCGAAGGAGAAGAAGACAATCAATCGATCACTGCAAATCAAAGACATCACGGCTACAATAAAAAGGTTCCTTTGTGTAACAAATCAAACGATGGGTTTATGTCATTGCTATCTGTATAAATGGCTTAAAGTGATTATAAGTACAGGCTCAACATCCATTGACACTTTGTTATTTGGCGGTATTCGATCTGGGATGGTAACTGATTTGTATGGTCAAAGTGGAACTGGAAAATCACAGCTGTGTTTTACTGTTTGTGCCAATTGTGCTGAATACGTTAGCCGAGAGGACACTATTATGTTTGTAGACACCACAGGAAATTTTAGACCCGAAAGGATTGAAGAAATTGCAGCTTATAAAAACAAAAACAAAAACAGCGACAACAGAATCCTGAATAGAATTAAATATATAAGAAGCTTTAGCTCCTCAGAGCAGATAGAAGCAGTTAATAGAATCACAGAGTTTAGTGCACGTTTGATAATAATAGACAACGTATCAATATTATTTTCCGATGAATTCGGTGGGCTAGATAGACATCTCGCCTTAATGAAATATATGCATAGGCTATGTCTTGCAGCTATTAATTTTAACTGTGCTATAGTTATAACAAATATGTCTAGATATGCCAAAACAAACGATCATTTTATAGAACGTGAGTTCATGGGATCTTCAGTATCGCTTTATTCACATATGCGATTAAAACTTGAAATTATAGATTTAGAAAGGTCCATGTATAAAGCGACACTATTACAACCTGCTCGAAGACAAGCTGTATTTTTTAGTATTAAATCAAAAGGAATTTCTGATTACCAATGAAAGCATAATATTTGTTTATTATTTTTATCTAGATCCGTAAACGAGCAAAAAAATAATAAACAAATATGAAGCCAGTTGTTGTAATCTTTGCAAAGCTGTCTATTTTGTTTCATTAAATATCTTTTCATTTCCGTCAATAATTTGATTTAGTAACCGTCTTTTTTTCGCTGTCTATTAATTTGGTTTTTTTTCTGATATTCATCCAAAATATTTGATGGAGTCATGCCAAGCTCAATTGACACCTGAACAAGGAAATGCCATATGTCAATTATCTCTTCTCTTGCTTCCTTTTCATCAAATTCTATTTGCTTCTTCCACCATTTCCAATTTGTAAGTCTTTGCAGTTCTACTGATTCGTGGATTATCGCAGTACTGAGAACTGATACTCGCTTTTCCCTGGACTTTGGATACCTAACCGAGCCGATAAATGCCGCAAGTTCTTTTTGCTTTTCAAAAATATACTCTAGCTTGTCCAATGACTTTGATATCTCTCATCTATACTTAAATTTCAATGACAAAATTATATACGGGATTAGTAAATATATTCTCCTTCTGTATATATTGCCACTAATAATAAATTTAAAATTGCGCTAAGAATGCGTTTTCATATACACAAACTAGGAAATGTAAACTATCCTAATTTCAAGCACTGAAATAAATTATATATTTATGAATCCTTTTCTTATGTAGGTTGACAAGTGTAACAAAGATACCGCCCTGGTATTTTAAGCAAGTCTTGTTTTTCTGACTGTAAGCTAACTTTGATATTTCATCCTTGCCAGTTGCAATTTCATAACAGGACCGACTATCAGGTAAAGTAGCATATGGACGATAGGATTTGTATACATAAGCCATAACAACTGAAATCTATTCCGTCGTCACTCCCCTGCGTATAGTACACGAATCTAGAGGTGGAACGAAAAAGGTCGGGGGCTACAGATAGTATATATATTCATCTTATTGATCTGACTCGTATCAGCGCTTATCTTGCAACTACAAAAGAAAATAAAAGACTGCTGGTAAAAACAATTATGATAGGTGTTAATAGGTGCTTTGCCAATATTTAGTAAGTTTCTTAGATAATTTATAACTAAAACCCATTGCAATAAATAAAGCGACCAAACCTACAGTCATCGTTATAATTAGGTTGGTCTCAAGAATATAATGCATTACCGCTGTTACAGCTATCGCAGGAACAGATATTGTTAATGCAAGAATTGTGCTGGCCGCAAACATCTTTCGTGTAGTAATCTTTTTTGGACCAGGGGGAGTAGGAGTATCGGATGCTGTCCTTTCTATCACCACGCTTTACAATACTTTGAAAAATGGCATAATAATACCTTATGCCAAACTAATGGTGTGTAGCAGTTGGATGATCGTAAATATTGTAATATTTGATCTATTTAATACTAATGCCCATCACCAAATTCTTTTATGTTTGCCAACCAATTTGCTTTCTGTAGTACAGGACAAGTTTTGCATGCCTCATTCGCTCCGAAGCTGTTGCTGCTTTTTCCATTTTTCGATAATGCGAGCGAAGTTGACTTAAGTCACACATGCAAACACCAGATACAGGTTTATATTTTACTCTAGATATTAGATGTTTTTTATAATCAGCATACAATATTGGAATTTTTGCAAGGAATATCATTGCTAATATTCCACCTAAAATGTAGTAAATGATAGGAGTTGAAGAAATTGCAGAATATGGATTAGCCTCCCCAACAAATTGATACCAGATGAGTGGAAGAAGTATTGTAACCAAAACACCAACTGGCGTCACCATTAGAGAAAGCTCCGACAATTTATCATAAGGTTGGACCTCTCGCTCAAATTTATCTAATAGAGCCTCCAATTTCTTGTCTAGACCTTTTTCGTGTCTTATTAGACTACTGTCCACAATTTTTAGTATATACACTAATTATTAAGATTATCTGGTTATTCCATCTTTAATTTATTAATAGTTTTGAAATCCTATAAATAATAGGGCTTTTATAAGATTCAGGTGGTCTTTTTCGAATCGAAGGACTTTAACTGCTGTCCAAATCTCCAATTTTTTGTCAAGAAACTTGCCAAAAACAAAAGTTCATTATGAAAAGTTGCTAGGTCTATATTTTCTATTTCATTGATATACCTTTCCTATTCTTTTTATTTTAATAATCTTTATATTTGTAATTTTTTTAAATAAGATTGTAGATATTTCATGTGTCAGGAATGCTCAAGACCGAGACTTATATTCGCAACTCGGAGGCAAGATAACGTAACACCCGATCTAATAATCAAATCGTTGTGGGTGAGCACTGCTCTTGCACTGATTTTTTCAGTCCCTCCACTTGGTATCCTTTTAACAGTACTGTACTATACTAGCAATATACTGGTAAGTGGGATTACTGCCTTTAGCATGCACTTTATCATTCTTGGAATATCTCCTAGAGTTTGTATTGCTTTATCGTCGCTGTTTGATGAAGAATAATGTGTTCGGAGAGAGGAATACCAAAACCTAGGATACATCTACTACCAAAATTTTCCAAAATAATTGGGCTCAAAAAATTATAGGAAAATAGTCCATTAAGGCTTGTCAGAGGGTCTTGAAGCTATGTACAAAGTTAAGCTGCAAAAGGATCTGTGGCTATCTTGTATGAAAATCAGATAGCATAGAAGAAGAAGGATTCATACATACATTTCTGACCAGAAGGTCAAGTCAGAAGAGGATAAATATATTTTGAATCGTAAAGTAATACTATTCTTATATACGTTATTGGACAGACCTTCTGACCAGCCGGTCTGATTGGAACCTTTCTTTCAGTCTTATAATAGTAGTAGTCAAAAGCATAGAGTATTAATGTATAACACTTCTCTACGTATATGCTAGTTTAAGATGTTTTTACACAAAGTCTAAATGTGGTAGAAAATAAACACATACTCACAACTAAGTGAATAAATTTTTCTCGATATTTTGACAACACATTGAAACCCATATCCATGCCAAGGTTAGCATTTTTGATCTTATAGATCAAATACCTTACCTACATTGAAACAGCAAGTAATATTGCGCCTTGATCATAGATACTAAAAGCGCTGACATTTCTGATGTATAAATGAAACAATTCCTATTCAGTAGTCTTAGCTTAGCTATGAAGCTTTAGCTCCGAACATTCTAGCATATTGTCTATGATCATACTTCAACGTAAGAGGAGAACATCTGCAGATGCGATAATGTATATGCACAGCATTCTACTTGTCATATTTTCTACGTATTAGTTTCAGACACATTCAAGGCTTGCACTTACCGCATGAGGAAAAGCATCATTGAAAGAACGATAGAATATCTAAAGTACAGATCTGAACCATTTGATGACTACTATCCTTGTTTGAGGTCACGACTATATAACATGCTATATATGTACGTAAATGGCTGAACTTTTTCATATTTATGCATAATAGCGCGAAAAAAATCTAATACAAGTACCAATTTCACTAATTTAATGAGGTTGATGCGCTAAGGTATCACAAGACATTTTTCAGTGAATAACAATAAAAAGAAGCTAAATGTTCGATTAACGTATGAGCAATGTTAGCATGCCTAGCAAGATCTTTGGAACTGTGCTTTCTCATGGTTTAAGGGGCAGGATGCTCTCAAAAAATGAGCTTCAGACTCTAGCCGAGTCCCGTGATATTGAGGAATTAGTAACCAGAATGAAAAATACTATTTACCTTGATGCACTTGCAAAACTTCCAAAGCCTTACACGGCAGAAAAAGTTGAAGGAGCGCTTAGAGAATATTTAGTAAATACACATGCAAAGATAGTCAACATTGTGGGAGGAGGAGGGATATTGAATGCATATTTTGTAAAATATATTACATGGAACTTAAAGTTGGTATTGAAGGGAAAAGCCTTAGGAAAATCCTATGAAGAATTAGTTCCAAAAATAAACCTCAGGGCAGAAGAACTCGTTGGTAGACGAGACCTAGTTATCAAGGCGCTAGTAGCTAAAGACCTTGACGAGGCTGTCGGTGCCCTGGGTGGAAGTGAATTTGCAGAAGATGCAGCTAAGGCGTCAGCAGCATACAAGGAGAAGGGTGATCTGAGATTATTTGACACATATCTGGACCATGTCTTCTATTACTCCTTAGATAGAGCTATGGTTACTGAGTCTCAGTCTCCAGATACCAAGAAAGTTGTTTCAACTGATATCGATTCTTATAACGTTCTTGCGATTCTCAGAGGAAAATATTGGAATCTTAGTGCAACAGAGATCAATGAATTAATAGTAACTACTACCCCTAAGGTTACAAGAGATACTTTGCAGAAGATGATAAATACTGAGAAGATATCTGAAGCGATAGGAGAACTTTCTACCACAGTCTATAAAGACATTATTCCACAATCTGCTAAAAACGATATTGATGCCATTATGCAGTTAGAGTCTGGATTTGAAGCGATAGGCTTAAGAAGAGTGATTAGCTCATTTAGGACGATGTTTAGTGTGTCAATTATGCTTGCAGCACTAAAGCTAATGATGGTAGAAATAAGAAATTTATCTGCTATTACCTCTGGTATAGAACAGAAAGTTCCAGCAGATTCAATCCTGTCTAGATTGGTCCGACCTGAATAACAATAGATATAATATAGTATAGTGCTTTTCTGATAATCTCACGGCAAAAAGGCTATTTGAGACTCGCAAAGATCCTAAAAAGAAAATGAAGTAGTCTGCAAAAACATAGTCGTAGCCGATTTTTCTACTATAAGAAGTTAAAAAAAGGCTAATGGATTACCTTTTTTAACTTCTTTCGCTCTTTGCTTTTTATTTGCTGCTCAGGAATAATATTCTTATCCTTCCAAACAAAGTTGGAGTAAAGCATCTTGGGCACAATTTTCTTAAACTCTGCTCCCTCTCCAACGTACCATTTTGGAAACCATTCATATAGATGCAACCTAATTGTCTGGATGTATACGATTAACCCTTCGATTAGCATTATTCCTATATTACCACCAATTAGTACCGCATAACTACCAGTACTTTCAAAGGAGTCGTTTACAGTTACCAACAATGCAGCATGTACCAATAACATGATCCCAATTCTCGAATAGCTTATGGTATTTGAAAGCATTTCAATAATTCTAACCATAATAACTTCTACGATGATGCCCACTAGACCACCACCTTCATCCTTCCCATGCTTGCGTGCATGTTCCTGTTCTTTCATTCCTGCAATTATCATTACTATAACAGTACCAATTATTACAAGAGGAGCCGCCTTTGCTACTAACTCTACAGTAACCCATTTCCCAAAGACGACTGTCAGCCAAGGTACAGGTTCTGTATGTGTTTCCCCTGTAATACCAAACATTCCTATTATATCATATCCTGATCCTATAGCTGCAAGAATTAGCGAAACAACAGCAAAGTACTGCAGGATTGTGGGAATATCATGTCCCCAGATCATCAACTTATTTCCGTCTCTGATATTTGCTCGCAGTCTGAGAAAGAATGCCAACAGTAAATGGACAACTCCTATAGCTATTGACACTTCGAGTATTTTTACAACCTCTTCAAATGTGAGCTCTGAAACACTTAATATGCCTATGAAAGGCAATGCATGAACTAATGGAGCTAAGATAGCAATCTGGTCTAAATGGAAACCAAAAAGCTCACCTGTTCCTAAACCCCCAATGCTAGCCGCTGCGCCACTGGCTGCTATTAAGGTTCCCCAGGTACGTATTGAACCATTTCCTCTGTGCCTCAACAACATACCAAGTCCAAAGAGCAATAGACCGTGTCCCAAGTCTGCAAACATCAGACCATAAAAAACTGGCCACACAAACGCGATAATAGGAGTGGGATCAGTCTCTCCATATCTTGGCAATCCCTGAGTTTCAGTTATAACTTCAAATGTGCGAGTATACCGTTTGTTTGTAAGAAGAGTAGGCAAACTTTGATCATCTTCGTTCTGTTCCACCTTCGTGTTGGTATCTGCTGCTTTCTCGACGACGGACAAATAATCTTTGGTCAGACTTTTGAATTTTTTCTCCATTGGCTGAGGTATATAACCCTGAATAACTGCAAAGTTTCTTGTACCTGGAGGTTTTCGAGTTACCTCCAGTACATCTTTTGCTACTTTTGATGCTTCATGCAAAGAAAGTATTTGAGTTAAAATTGCTGCCTTAGTCTTCTCGATATCTTTCGCAATTTGAGCAGATTTCAACTCTAGCTCTTTAACTTTGGTCTTTGCTTGTTTGTAGGCAAGGCTAGGATTCTGAGGCATATTCGATGGGATATGAAGAGGATGTACACCAAAACTTCTAAGTATTTTAGTAACTCTTTCAGAATCTTCGACTGAGCTAAGAATTACCAACGCAGAGTTGTTTTCATTGAGCTTGCGTGTATGAAGATATACATCACCAAGGCTTTTTACTATTTCAGGTTCATCAGAAGAATTTATGACAAAAATGCCTGCAAAAAATCTTTTAAGACTCCCAAGCAAGGTCATATCCAGATCAACGTTTGCAGCCATTTCAATTGTAGCCTCCAAATTTCTATTTTCCTCGAGCTCCTTTGATAGCTTACTTTGTTCACTAAGCATCTTTTTCGGCTCTTCCAATAGAATTCGACTCTTATCTTCCAAATCAGCAATAAAATTTTGAACGTTATCAATGACGTAATTAGTCTTTTCCTTTGGTGCACCCTTGAACATAGTGGCCATAACTCCTGTCTCCAGAGGAATACCTATTGCCCTTACAACCTCGTCAATTTCCTGGAATAATCTCTGGGCTTTAAGCAAAAGGTCATCAAAGTAAGGATTTATAAATTCAGAATTATTTTCAAGAGGATGAAACCATTCTAATTCTGCTAGTTTGCTTACAGCCTCTTGGGTCTCAATTCTTGGTAACACTACAGCGGCTTTAACCAGTTTGGCTAGTCCCATTTAACCTTCTTATGTGTGTGCTCAATGCCTTTAAAATCTTACGCTAGTTTTCGTCTAAAAATTGTACAAATGACGAAGAAGCATGGCTTTTTGGTCTTTGAACATTAAAACCAGACAGAATACTACCTCATCGAGCAAAAAATAACAACAAATAAAACGATTGTTCAACTTAAAGAAAAGGAAGGAAAAAAGAAGATGATGACTATTCCGATATTGCTTTCTCATATCGTCTACAATTACTGCTGGCCTAGTATAATGAACATCATAACTATACCATAGATGGCTATTGACTCAACCATACCTACGATGATAAACACTCTCGATTGCATTTTTGGGTTATCGCTTATTGCAGCAAGCCCTGCTGCTCCTACATAACCTAAACCAATACCCGCACCTAAAGCTGCTAGACCAAAAGCCACACCTGCGCCTATGAGTTTAAACGCAGCTGCATCTGAGCCACCGGCAGTCTCCTGCGCATAGACTGTTGTAGCAGGATAAATCATTACCGAAAATAATCCAGCTAAACTAAAGCTAGCGACAATAACAGCTGAAAAAGGAGTCCAACGACCTCGTTTATGTTCCGTTTTCATAAAGTTTCGAAACAAAATGCCATATTTAATGATAACTACGCATATAATTTAGAATCTGCACTTATCCAAGAAATAAATTGTAATAATATTAATGACAATACTCAATTGGGAAACTTAAACCCTTCAAGAAGTTAGTTAACTCTGTATAAGCTATATATGCTACTAAACTTCACAATTCTAGGACAGAATAGAGGCTCTGTAAATTTCAAATATGTACGTCCTTGCATAAGATAACCACCAGATTTTATGTTCACACTTACTGATAAGATCCGGATGCTGCCTGAGATCTCTTATCATATTTTTCGCTTGTCCAGTAAAACTTTGACCTTTTTAAGGCGCACGAACTCCTCTCGTTCCCTTTCTTCCAGAGTCGCGCGTATGAATGCAATCGCACTATCATACTGTGGGATAATCACGTATTCTAGAGCGTTTAGGAGTTTTTGGGTTCTTTCCAGCTCTTTTGCTAAGCTAAATATGGCATTTTCATACTCTGCTGCTTTGCAGACTTTAGGAAGAATATTTTTTATAAGGCTGGCAGCCTTATCTACTGATGCATTTGTCTCTATGAAACCATAAGATAAATCTTGACCTCCTTGCTTTGTTTTTACCTGAAGAGCAGGGATTTTGACATCGACAATCCTTCTAACATTGACATCTACTTCCATTACGCTTGGCGTCGAATCAGCTACGGATTCCAGTGTTGTGGTACCCAATGACATATACGCGTTGTAAACTGAACTGTAAATTTCTGCAAGAGGAGACCATATATCGCCTCTTGCCTTGTTAGCTTCCTCAATCATCTCATCGATTTTTTTAAGTAGCACTTCTCGTTTGTCATCGAGTATCTTATGTACCATTTTAGCAACTTGTACAGAGCGGCGAATTTTTATAAGCTCGATTTTTGTTGCAATAACTTTCCTTCCAAACGACATAGAGATTACTTATTTTCCCTTGTAGTATTGTCTTACATTCTTTTCTTTGATTTTGGTCAACTCACCTTCTGGAAGTGTAGATAATACTTCCCAAGCGCGAGCCAAACTTTCTTCTAATGCTCTATTTTCATCATGTCCCTGCTTTAAAAAATGACTCTCAAACATATCACCTGCATCCATGTATTTTAGGTCGACTCCTGTTAAACCCGCCTTGCCTACAATTTCTGACAAGGCTCTTACCTCTTGTGCCCGTGAATAAGCATCATACAATTGGTTACCTACTTCCATATGATCAGCTCTTGTTTTACCTTCTCCTACCCCATCTTTCATTAATCTTGAAAGAGACATAAGGACATTGACTGGTGGATAAATTCCTTTCCTAAATAAATCTCGTCCCAGAACGATCTGCCCTTCTGTAATGTATCCTGTAAGATCTGGAATCGGATGAGTAATATCATCTGCTGGCATTGACAGAATTGGCACTTGAGTGACGCTTCCATTTTTTCCTTTTATCCTTCCTGCGCGCTCGTAATTGTTTGCAAGATCTGTATATAAATAGCCAGGATACCCTTTCCTACCTGGCACTTCTTCTCTGGCGGCACTGATCTCTCTTAAGGCCTCTGCGTAATTCGTTATGTCAGTTAAAATCGCCAAGACATGCATCCCAAGATCAAATGCTAAATACTCGGCAACAGTTAATGCTACTCGGGGGGTAATGATTCTCTCAATAGCAGGATCGTCTGCAAGGTTTAGGAATAGAACACTTCGTCTAAGTGCTCCAGATTCTTCAAGGCTACGCTTAAAATATTGTGCCTCTGAATATTGTACACCTATTGCAGCAAAGACTACTGCAAAATCTTCTTTGGTTCCTACTACTGTTGCTTGACGAGCGATCTGTGCTGCTAAAATATTATGTGGCATCCCGGAACCCGAAAAAATAGGAAGCTTTTGACCTCTTACCAATGTTAGCATTCCGTCAATAACTGACACTCCCGTTTGAATAAATGATGTAGGATATTCTCTACGCTCAGGATTCATAGGTTCTCCATTAACGTCAATGAACCTATCTGCAATAGGCTCAGGCAACCCGTCATTGGGTCTACCAAGTCCATCAAATACTCTACCAAGAAGCTCTTGAGACACTGGCATCTCCATTGTTTTGCCAACAAACTTTGCCCTTGTTCCTGTAATGGCAAGTCCAGTTGTGCCCTCAAATACTTGAACTATAGCCTTGCCGTATCCTACTTCTAGCACCCTTCCCAATCTTCTTTCCTTGTCTGGAGTTTCAATTTCCACTAACTCATCAAAAGACACCTTTGTAATACCCTCAATAATCATAAGCGGGCCCTTAATCTCTGCTATTTTAGTATACTCTATACCTGCTGTAGTCTCAGACAACTACTTTTACCTCCTCAGCTTCAACTAAATTTTTGAACTGATCGGACATTTCTCTGTCTAAATTATCCATCTTTGCTACTTCCTCGTCAGTAACTTCGAATTTGGCTTTAAGAAGAGAAGTGATAATAGGCATAGATCGAATATCTGCCAGTGACGCACCTTCTTTAAGAGCTCTTTGTGCCTCCTTATAGAATTTCACCATTAACTTTACCTGTTTTAGTTGTTTTGCAGGGCTACAATATGTATCTACTTTATCAAATGAATTCTGTTGTAATATGCCTATTTTGATCATTCTTGCGACTTCTAGTACCAATTTTTCTTCATCAGGCAGCGCTTCAGGGCCAAGCAGCCTAACTATCTCCTTTAGCGTGTCTTCCCTTTGAAGAATATGGTATGATTCAGCTCTCAGATCGTACCAT
>JGI10213J12805_10019753_pt1 | contig 13702 bp, 10 predicted proteins | sample WisNatreferecore_FD_12805 | JGI IMG/M metagenome (IMG submission 12805)
TAGCCACTCCAGTTATAATTAAATAAAGAATTAACACTTTTGTCGCTCCTAATAAATCACCAATTCAGGATCCAGGCGGATGTCGCGTGCATATTCTACTTTACCGGGCGAATAAGCCGCTTGTACATGCACGTGAGGAGTTTGAGTCGCGCCTAAGTAACCTGCAATAGCATAGACGGGTCCGAGAAATTCCGTTCTTCCCCATCTGGCGTTTGATTTTATGTCGGGACCAAAACCCTTCGGTTTACCGGTAGCCGCCCATTGTGCCGGGGTAGCAATCACTCCCGCTTTGTCTTTGGCAAGGTAAGTATCGGTTATAAGGTGGAGATATTCCACATAAATAGTAAAGTAATCAGTGCCTCCTGATGTCTTCGTGTATTGATAGTGGCAGGCAACTCCTACAATACCACCATACGAATCATCGCTATCGGGCTTCCAGGGCTGGGGTTTAATAACTCCCTCCACCATTGTCGCATCGCCCGAAATGGGAATACCAAGACCGGTCAGTTTCTTGTTTGCTTTCTTGTCTATTGCACGGACTGAATTCAAAGCAGATGCTGACAAGATCGTGTTAATTGCAATATAAACTGGTGCGCCTCTTCGCGGATCGTTGTAGCTGCCATCTCCTGCTTTCGGCAGAGAAATGTCTATACCCAAATGTGCCGATCGACCGCTGGATTTCCCTTTTTCCGATGCGTCGCGATAGAACCCATCCATGATCGAACCGCCTGGTACCGTTGTTCCCACGGATTTTTGATAAGTATACTTGCTGAGTTCCTTGTTCTCTTTCCGTCTCTTTATTTCGGTTAACTCGAAATCAATTTCCAAAAATCGGTTCGACATGTATCATAGTTTTAAGGTAATAAGTAAACGTTGCCGTAGAGCTCCACAAAATAGTAGTTGCGATAAGTAGCTTCTGTTTTGTGTTTGTCAGTAAAGTCGGCCTTTGGAATTCGTTTGATTAAACCCGCATCGCCCGCTTTAATGAATGCCCGGTTGCCCATATCGAAACGATCGCTGCTGTCTGTTATATACAGTGCGCCGTTCGACAAACTCTCCATCTTTATATAGACTTTCTTTTTAGAATTTTGATAGGCATTGAGGTTTTTGCAGAAACTCTTAATGATCGTGGCTACATCACCGTTAGATGTCTTTAATTCATCCCAACGGATACCGACAGGCAGCCAGTGACTGAGGTGCACGGCAAGGCGCACCGAGTCTGTCGGCCATTTGAATGCCTCGGCCGGTACTGCTTTCATCCTGATCTCCTTAAAAACTTTTACCTGTGAAGCGGTGTTTTCGGCAGCATAGGTTTCCATGGCAGTGATCATCCTTGACAATACTTTTACATCCCAGCGAATTTTTTGCATGGCGGCTTCTCCGGAAAGTATTTTTTTGTCCGTCGTGTCGAGGTAAAACACAACTTTATTCCGCACCGTCATTCCCACTTTTAGCAATTCATTTGAGAAACCAGAAGATGCAGCAATGGTATTTTCAAATACCTGAGTGGCACCCCCGGCACGCATACTGAATCCCCAACCAATGGTTACAATTTGATCGTCGTAGGTATTGATCGACGACGCTCCTCCTTCACTGAAGAGTTCTTTCCTGATTTCGTCGTACACTTTTTGATGAGCCGGATCGCTTACGCCCCAATTCGGAGCGGGATCTGTTTTTGAGTTACCGAGATAGGAATATCCACCGAGAAATCCAGATGTCTTTTTCAAACCACTTACTTGCGTAGTTGCAGCCCTGTTTTCATTGACCCAGGCCATCGCCTTTGTATCATAATCCGCATTTCCTTTTCCAAATTTGTCTGGCCAATCGACATAGCCGACTTGCATCTGTACGCCGTAATATGATTTGGATCCAGCACTTGTGGTTTTGTCCCAGCGTGCCTTTGTTCCTCGTATATCGTAATGAACAAACGTATTATACAGTCCTATCCCACCCTGCTTCATCTTACCTGCGGTGATCAAACTTTCGATCGTATCGCGCAATGCAATCGGCGTCACTCCTGCTACTTTTATATCTGCTGCCATACCGCATAAGTGCAGGCTATTCGCTTCTCCTCCCACATCTTTGTTATGCTCTACGGTGCGATAGCCAGAAGTAACAGCAATCCCCTTACCTAATTCCGTCCTGAGTATTTCCAATTGTTCCATTACCTGCTGCACGTTTCCACGAATTGATTCGGGAACCGGAGTTTTTGCGGCGTCCTTGCAATTGAATTCCACCAAAGCAAAATTGCTGGTATGCGCATCTTTAGCACTATTCAATTTGCAGAATGAAGGCACGGGCGTATTGACCGATGCAGATCTCGAAATAAGATCCTCATCTATCTCCCTTTCATCATTCATCGGATTTGCCGAAAGAGAATATCCTGGCTCGTTAAAAGCACGGAACCAATTATTGCTTTCGAAGGAATGAGCTTTAGCCTCTTCCTTTTTTCGCGACTCTACAACTGGTTCCTTCTTTTTTTTCTTTTTCTTCTCTATGTCGAGCAGGTCACCCTGTATTTCTAAGAATCGGTTCATATAAAAAAGGAATTAAGCATTTAAGAAATCCTGACGCCCTTCGATAAGTGATTTAAACGTATTCCTCAATTGCGGGCTGAGTGAATAACTCTGATTGCGGTCGTCTTTCTTGGCGATAAACTGGTAACCACCCAACACAACGAATTCTTGTGTCTTACCTCCCACTACAAAGAACAAACGCGCGTTCACAATACTTGCCAGGCCGATCACATTGGCCGGTTTGGCAAAATTGATTCCGGTAAGTATGTCGTCCACCTGTTTCGGCATTTTAAAATGATGAGATGCATTGATCGCTTGCTCACCTTGCAGTGGCTTGCCTACGGGATGCAGGTAAACGGCAGTGATATCTTTCCGGAGATCGAGCAGTGATAAACTTTGTGGATCAGACATGGATTTTGTTTTAGATAAACTGGATGGATAGGGAATTGCTTTAGGAGTTGGTTTGTCTGGAGTAGCACGCTGATGCACGGCACCGGTTTCTTCCCACCAGGCTCCAGTGTCGTTTGCCCATATCAGTCCATTGGACGCTGATACAGCAACACCCCAAAAGTCGGCCAGTTTCTTTAATTTCTTAGCACCATCTTCTCCTGCACCGGTATGACAACCTCCCAGAAACACTTCCGCTTTATCGGTAAACTTGCCCTTGAGTTTTTTGAGATGTACTTCCCATTCCGGATTACCGTTGATTCGCTGTGATGCAGCTGGAATTTCACCTGCGCCTACACTGATATAGCCGTCAGTGCCATGACCGAATATTTCCAACCGTTCAATCTTTTCATTTTCTTTTAGTGCTGACAGGATCTTGTTCACCATATCTTCCACACTTACCGGTCGCAATGCATCTGGTGAACCTTTGGCACGGTACGTGAGGAATTTGGATGAATCATTGGATGAGTTTTCTACTACAATGATTGTTTTTGTCTTTACCGTCACCCCCATACCGCCGGCATAATAATCGTCGTAGGAACTGGCGATTACCTGTTCTTCCTCGCGATAATAATCAGTCGCACCAAAGGAATTTGCCCAGAAGGATTTTGCGGTAGCAGGTTCCAGTTCTTTCTTGATTTCATCGGACAGTTCAGCAAATCCTTCTTCGAATTGTGCATCGCTAATCGCTTCCACACCGTTTTCCATTTTAGCGATTGCCTTCGAAAGTTCTTTGATAGTAGTTTTTGTTGCAGTGATTGTATCATCCGCACCTATGCCCAGGCGACCTGCAACAAACTTGATGTACGACTGTGTGTTGTTCTCATTAGGCGGCGCATATTGCGCAAATATTTTTGTAATGGTATCGCGGCCGCTCTTAATATAGGTTCGGAGCAGCATGATGAGGGCGCGTACACCATATTTATAATCCGTGAATTGCTCAAAGCGCTTATCAGTATTCTTCAACCTTGGTATTTTGCCCTTCCAGTCATTGGCGTCATTAATTTCTATATTCCCAGGGTTATTGTTCCTGATACCACGGGGAACATTGAATGCGCGTGTATAATAACTTTTGCCGACAGCAAGCTTGTCTTCTTTTTTCTTTTTGCGCGGCAACACATCATCTTGTAATTCAAGAAATCGGTTCATATGATAATTTTTAAAAAGTTTATTGAGTCAGTTGATCTATTCAATGATTTTCGCCACTTCGAAATGCATTCCATCTTTGTTGGAGAAATGGCCTCCCCAATAAAATCCGTGCTGTGCGGCAATTTCAACGAGTTCGCGGGTGCAGCCCTTTTGTCCCAACAGAGCAGGCTCTGCGCCCAATGCATTCCATCCAGCATTGATGTCAAACGCACTGCCCCAGGCGTGATTACTCAATGAAGTGGCGCAGCCACCTCCCTTCAGCTTTTTATAACGGGGAACAAATCCACCATCAAAGGTTATGATACGATCAAGTAGCTTGGCATCCTCCCAGGCTTTCCACAATCGTTGCAATTGTTTACTTGCTTTTTTATTGAAACGGATATACCCCGCCCCTCCATTCGCTACACCTTTCACCTGGGGTATACTCACATTTTCAATATTGGTATTTTCCCAATTACCCTTTATCCGCACTTCGCAATTGGATGCATTGGGAATATTTTCATATTCAAATGTTCCGAATAGTTGCTTGGTGATTTCTACAGTTGGTTGGGTAAGATCCGCCGGTGCCGCAGGCCAGTCCTTAGTTGTTTTGTCAACCACCTTAACTCCGAATGCTTCCGATGATTGCTGAATACTGTCAAGATCTTCCAGGAAGGCTCGCGTGCTTAGTTCTTCAGAGTCATTGGAAACCTTTCCGGTTTGCCCGCCCGGATAATCCGTTCGGACGGGCCCGCCGCGTGTTGCCAATTCTGATTTATTCATATTTGATTCACCAGAAATACGTTTGTTTTCTTCTTCATCAAACATATCGAACCGTTGCTCCAGCACATAATTACCGAGGTCAAATGCGTTGGCATAGTTCATGCTCTTGGCAATTGCGTCGAAGATGTTTTGATTGCCGCTGGTCGGCGGAGCAGTCGTTGCTTCATCTGTAGTGGGGCTCTTTGTTTTTTGCTCTTCATTCTTCTCCAGCATCTTCTTGAGGAAATCATCCTTCTCTGCCTGATTCGGCATAGCTTCTTTATTTTCTGTTGTACTGAAGATGGTTGAAAGATCGGCTGCTATCTCGTCGTCTGATAGTGAAGCCGGACTTTCCTCTTTCTTCGCATTGGCTGCCCAATCAAATAAGCCAGGCTCTTCTGTATTTTCGGTGAGAGAAAGAACATTCTCATACTCTTCTTCTGAAGACGATTGAGACAATAAGAGTAATTCTTTATTGATACTGTATTCGTCTACGTCACCATCTTCCACAACCGAAAAAGTCGCGTCTTCGGTTATTATTTGTTCGGGTGAATCAGCCTCCGATTGCGAAAATGAATGATACCATGCGCTTCCCGAAAGGACAATGGGTGCACCATCATCGTAATAGCTGAGCGATACCGCTGCGGCCATTTCTTTCTTTTTTTCTTCAGGATCTACCTGTTTCTTTTTTTTCTTTTTAGTCTCGCAGCGCTTGCTGTACCTGGTAAAAGAATCTTGTATCTGAAAAAGCTGGCTCTTAGTACCCATATTAATTGTTTTTCTGTTCAATATTCATTTTAAATACGGCATAGGGATCAAGGGTTAGTATCAATTCGTTTTTTCCCGGTCGGAATGTTTCCTTCTTCAATTTTACTGTCACGAGCGTGGGTTGATGCGATATCACCTGGGTTAGCTCGTCGTTTACAATTGCAACCGGTGAAAAGGATTGTTGTATCGACAGATTTTTGCCGTGCAATGCGAGTACAGGTCCCTCATCGCTTTTTGACACGGATATCTTTGTTATAATTGGCGGATTCTTTGCCCTTCGCGTTTTCTCAATCAGGTTAGAAAGGTTTTTATAATTAATGCCCGAGCTGCCATCGACCTTACTCACTTTCTCGATATCTATATTTTTCTTTTCCATTTTTTCTAAGTCATTAACTGAGTTGACTCCAATTTTCTTTAGCTTTTTCTTAGTGCCTTCGTCAATTCCATCGATGGCGTCGATTACAATATCATTTTTTGTAACCACCCTTGAAGTTTCCCGTACCTGCTGGTCTGTTATTGATCCGAGCTGAATGGATACCTTGGAGGCACCAGCCTGCCCGGCCTGCGCCGTAATGAATCTCACATTGTCGCCATCATAAGTTGGAAATATCTGCAGGTCTAGTGCAATGTCCTTTACCGCATACATTATCTGTTTATTGTAGGCCTTTAAAGCAAGTGTCTCTCTTGCTTTATCGAGTTCAACAATCAGGGAATCCAGGAAAGGTTCAAGATTCCATGCGGTATTTTGTTGCTGGGTTACTGGCATAATTATTCATCAATTGCACAAGTGAATTTTATCTGGTGGAATACTGGCTCAAACGAAGTTTCTATTTTGTAGAGTGGAGGTGTGATTCCCAATTTCACTTTCCCTCCATCCAACACGACTACCTGTAATTGCACCGGCATATCGAGATGGATACTCTCCAGGCTCATTGAAAGAAACTGGTGTTCATCTTGCTCGGGTTCGAACGGTTCTACCAGGTCTTCCACCATGTCACTAAGGCTCATCATTGACTCGTCAATGGATTCTTCAATCGAATCATTCAATGATTCATCGGCGAATTCATCAGTGAATTCATGACGGATCATTTGATCAGGCTGGTTCATTCTTTTTGTTTTTCACGGTTGGCTCCAGGGTAACTGGTGTGAGCGGGGCTTTTTTGTCAAATATTATTTTAGCTCCATTGATCAGGACCTCCTTTTCATCATGAGCCAGTGAAAACTCTGACTGGTATGACAAATCGGGAACTACACTGAATGCTGTTTCCATGGAATTAATTTTTAGTTCCTATGAAATGAATAGATGCAGGCTTCACAAATACTGCCTTTTCATCGATGAAGTCGAGCACATTGCCGTAAGGATTGATTGCATTGGCCTTTTTGAAATTTATCTCGAGCAGGTCCACTTCGGGATACACCCACAACATATTGGATTCATCGCGTCGGGTTTTGAATTCTACATGACCAATGCCAGCGCTTTCCAGCAGTTTCTTCGCTTCCTGTCCCCTGATGGCATTCAATTGTTTTTCGGGAAGTGCAGGATACTTCGAAATCTTTGGTATCAATGCGTTCAATGTTTGTGGCGATAATTGCAAGCCTGATTTGATCTTTATGAAATCATCGTCGGCTTCATATTCACTGTCTGAAACCTCTTTTCCTTTTTTCAGAAGGGTCTTTGTCTGTATATGGTTATTTCGTGGCGAAGAAGGTTCATACTGCATAAAATATTTGCAATCGATATTGGTACGCTTGCGTCCTGCCGGGGCACGCCCTTCCCATATCTTATGCCAGAATTCGCGATGTTCAGTGATATTGTTCAGTGGTATGGCTGATTTTATAACCGATTTCGTGCCATCAAACAAGTAACCCGAAGTCATCATTATCGCATGGCATTTCCTGGTTCCTTTCACTTGCTTATTCTTATCTCTCCAAACCAGCGTGAAACAAACCAGCAAATCATTATTTAACGGCAGATTCTTTATCTCTTCTGCGCTAAACTGAAGACTATCTACAATGGTACCTGTTTGTAAATCGGTGAGCTGGAATTTCTTTTCGGCCAATACGTTCTTATCCTGGCTGGTTCGTATTTGCACTTGTATGATGCACTTGGGAATCGTTATTTTTTCTTTTTTGGAACCTTGTATTGTTACGGCAAAGCGTATTCCTTTATCCGCCACATACACACATTTTTGAGTTCCATTTACTGCAACAGTCTTGGCACCTGCGACTTCCAAATTAAATCGCCCATCGTGTTTGAATGGAATGGTATTCTTTGCAACGCTTGCAGCTTCATCTATTTTTTGTAACATTAATGCAACAGCAGGATCAGAACTCCGGTATTGATGATGATTGCCATTCTTTGAGCCGAGTATTGCTGAAGTCTCTCTCATCTCCCTTGCCACGGCCATGGGTAAGAGTCGCGAAAGCGTTTTAGCTGCTTTATCGGCAGAAGCTTTTTTCTTATATTTTCCATTGCAGTTAAAGATCGCGAGTCCATCCTGCTGTTTAGTATTATGCGAGAACGACAGGCTTAAGGATTTGATATCGATATTTTCTATCTGCTGCTCCATTTTTTCCTTCACGGAATCCAGCATCTTCTTCCGGATATCTTCCTGGAACTTCAAAAACTGATTCTGCACTTTTTCGGCAAACTCCTTATGCTTTTCCTGTGCTTCATCGATCGCGCTTTCGTCACTTAGTGATTGTTCAATCGCTGGGATCACCTGGCACAGTGCAGAAGTAAATGCACCGATGCTTTGTGCCACGGATTGCTGCTGACTGGGGGCTTGCTGTGCAGGAGGCTGGTGAGTAAGAAGATTATATTGTGAGATCGCGTTGATCATGTCTTTGATTACCGGCTGGTTAATATCACCTTTTGGTATAAGCGCTTCCACGAAACGTGCCTGTTCTTTTTTCAAATTCAGTATTCCTTCCTGTGCGGTCTTCATTGCATTGTTGGCCTGGCCACCAACTGCATTTACCATTTCAGGTGTAGCGAGTGATAACAATGCCTGCCAGAACATGGGCTGTGAATAGTTAGTTGATTTGGCTTTTACGTATTCAGATGGCCTGGTTTGCGCCAATAGTTTCTTGATTGATATGATATCACTAACAGGAAGATGGGCAATTCCATCTGCCAGCGCAGCATAAAGCTTATCGGGATTTGTTCCTAATGCGGCAATGGCTTCGGGACTGATTATTTTTTCCAATACTGGTGCAATGATTGGCGTCATCTGCAACAATCCAGGAGAGGCAGTTGGTTCCATCACTGATTTCTGACCAGACATATTTCCCTTCTGAGTGAACTGATCAATTAGTCCCTTAATTGCCTGTATGGTTTCGGGCTTGAGTAGTTCGGCGAGATTGGGTCCACCGGGTGCTTGTGCATTTGCGCCTTCACCTCCACCGCCTCCGCCACCTTGCGGAGTACCACCACCTAATAAACCACTCACCATTGGAAGTATCTTGCCCAGTATACCTCCTAAACCTCCGGCACCTCCGCCTCCGCCGAGACCGCCGAGTAAATTACTTGCAACAGGAAGGATCTTGGATATGATGGGCATCAGCGATGCAAAAAACATTGCTTCGCTCATCTTTGGCTCGCTGAAACTTTGCGACACCCTGCCTGTTACCTGATATGATGTAGACATGCTGAATAATTTTGGCAATTTGATATCGGGCAAATCGCCCGCATCATTTCTTACAAATAGTTTCGGTACTACTTCCACTACTTTGCTGAAGCTTGCCCCCTTTCCATTTTCATCGCTATAGGTGAATAATTGAATAAATCGGCTATCATCGGCGAAGAGTGACGAATCAAGAGTGATTTCACTATTGGTTCGTAGCGGATTGCTGATTGCTCTTCTTTTTAATCCCGTTTTCTTTTGAATTTCATCCACGAAGGGTACTCCATTCTTTTCCGTCTTGCTTTTCCCAATCACAAATTCATAGAAGGAGGATGTACCCGTATCCAACAAGAATCGAAACTTGCCGGCCGACTTATCGAGTAACTGTAAATGTGCCAGGGCCATTGCTCCTACTATTTACCCGGTGGTAATGCGTTTTGCTGCTGCGGGCCTTGACCTTGTTTGCCCGGACCGCCTGCTGCACCACCTGCATACATTTGCGCGAAATTGTCGAGCTTGAAATAATCTGTCTTGAATTCAATCTTTACTTTACCCGTAAGGTTGGCTTTTAATTGATCGGTATTCTTACTATTGGCAGAAGACACCATCACTTTCGATTTGGTTTTGTTACCACCAATACCGAAGGAACTGAATATACCGCCGCCGAATCCGCCACCGAAATTGGATGTTTCATTTATTGTTGCCATATCGCTGCGGGTCGCTTCCCGATTTGCCTGAACATCGAATATCACTCCTGCTTCGATCAATCCTTTCTCTACAACCAGGCGCGTAACACCCATCAATAATACTTCGCGCAATAGAGCACGGTGCTCCTGGGCCATAGCAATCTTTGCCTCCATGATCTTTGCCTTCACCTCGTTGTCTTCCATATCCACTTTGCCACCATCAGGTTTGGTAAGTGTGATCTTGCCACCATCCATGGCGATATTGAACTGGTCCGACTGGTTCTCGGCGAGATAGCCAAAGGTTTCATCATCCTTTGCCGCCTTCACAAATTCAGTTACTGGCTTTGAAGCTTCTTTTAATAAGCGCACATATTCCTGGGTTTGTGCGCGCATAACAACTATGTTGGCGTCGAATACACCCTTAATCAGGTCTTTTACAAACTGGGGGAAGTCAACACTGTCAACCAAATCCTCAAATGCATCTACAGTGTCTTTGAATCCTTTTTCATGCCGGCGGTCATCTATTTCCCTGCTCGCTCCTTTCGTACCCATACCGGATGAATAGGCATCCTGTTTGCGCATTTCACGGGCAGCATTTTCCCTTACCAGTGCCTGGTAGATATCTTTTTGTTCAGCAATATCCATGTTGCGGAAGGCATTGCTCATCGCCAGTACCTGCTTCGCTTCGCTTCTTGCCTTTGCAAATATTTCTGGAGTTAATTCAGCCATGATATGTTTATTTTATTTTGTTTACCAAGTGTGGATTACTAACTCAACTACGCTTTAATTAAAAATCAAAAGTCCCAGTTATCATTTTTTTCCGTGCTCTCATCATCGGCATCCTCTTCTGGATCTTCATCATCTTCGCCTAGCGGCTTGCCATCAATTTGTCCATTCGCAACAATGAATTCCTCAACGTCGGTGATCAGTTTGCGGAATGCCTCATCGGTAAACTGTGATTCATCAAATGCAGCAATTGCCGAGAAGATGCTATGCCCTTTGATAGCAATTGTCTTCAATGCTGAAACATTCGGAACAGTATTGAACACCTCTGCGCAAACACGTTCGACTACTTTCCACATATTGCGCTGGTAGCCCTGTCCCAACTGGCTTACTACTTCCGGTTGACGAATGATCTCTATTGCGCTTTGTAATTGTGCATACATTTCCGGGAGCAAACTCTTGATCATACCTGTCATGAACACAGAAAGATTGTACTGCAGGTTCTTGATAGAATTGTAGATACCTACTTTTGATACGAATTCTTCTGCATTGCTCACTTCTTCGTATTTCTGGATATACTTCACTGTTTCCTGCATCAGCGAGTTCCACAATCTTGAGAAATCGGTATTGACCACACTGTTTTCGAGCACTTCGGCACTTCCAGTATTGAACACGATCTTATAGAACATGTTCCTTTCCTCAGCAGTCATCCTGTCTTTACGCAGCTTGTAGTAACGATATAGCTTAGTTGCTGTTTCTCCATGCGGAATATCGAGCTTGCCTTTGCTCCATGCCATGATGATTGCATCGGCCACTCGAAGAAGTCCCATGTCATCGCTGAGCACTTTAGTGTAGAACAATACGGCAGCACCCATGATATGTGCGCGTTCAATTGCCTGCTCTTCGATGGTTTCGAAATAATCTACTTTATAATCGAAGGTATCAACCGATACATCGGAGTATACATTCTTCAATGGATCGTTGAATCCCCCTGTTAATTTCTTTGCCTGTGCATAGGCCAACGCGAGATACTCGTCATAATTTGCACTGTTCACATCGGCCGCAGTTACTTTGACGCCCATTTTATACAAGTGGTCCACCATCTTGCTTTTGATATCGGGCGTAATGTTTGAGGGATCCACCTCTCCTTTCAGGATATAAGCATCAACGAGGGCGGGTAATGCACCATACTTGTTGAGCTTGGTGAGAATATTCTCAAGAAATGCTTCCGGTTGGCCAGATGTAAAAGGTATTGTCGCATCGGCGGCCATAGTCTTGAACGTAGCAAGATCGATATCTTTCGAATCGAATTTATTTTTCTTGAAGAAACTCTCGGCCATTGATTCGTTGATCAACGACTGTGTCTCCTTCGCATAAGTAAGTACGCGACTGAATAATCCTTCGGCATCCTTCACTTTGTCCTTAAAGCGTGCCTGGTTGAGGCAATAGGTATATATCGCCACGTTGGAGAGCAGGTAGCGAAGGTTGTTATCGATACTGCTTTTGCGGAAGCGAGAACTCACTTTGCCAATGATTGCCGAAAGTGAATCCTGCCGCAATCTTTCCTCGAGCCGGAAGCTCTTAACAGACTTCAGATCATCGCGCGTAAATTTTTTGAATTCATCCTTAACAGTCACATTACTTAGCAGATCCCTAAGATTATCAGGAATTGGAGGGAATGGATCCACTGCAATGGGTAGACTTGGCGCCGTGGCCGAAGCTCTCCCGCTCGCGGCAGTTGAAGTTGTGGTTGTGGTTTGCGGATCCGAATACGACAACAACTTGCGAAGGATGTTATTTTCTGCTTCTAACACCAGCTTGTCTACTTTCATTGCTGGCGCGTCGATGTAAAAATCAGATTTTACAGGCGTCGAAATCAAATCGATGAATTCGAGATTTTCTGCAGCAGCGATATCACCACCGTTGCGTAAGCCAGTCAGAAATCTTAAGTCATTTGAAGGCATAATATACTTTTTTAAGGTGTTTAATTATTGTAATCGATATACTTGATAGCATCCAGCAAGTTGATCTTGCCATAGCCATATTTTATGTCCTTATAACCCTTGAAGTTTCTGTCGGCAGTAACTTTCAAGATGAACTTCAATGATTCGGGTTTTAGTTTTTTTCCTTTACTGAGCGCGTATGACTTTAACAACGCAATACCGCCTGCTACAAAAGGTGAAGCCTGTGAAGTGCCAGATGCGAATGAATAACCATGATTCAATCCGGCGCTATAAATCTGGAAGCCTGGAGCAACGAGTGATATATGTTTGCCATAAGTGGAGAAGCCGGTTATATTATCGGAGTAATCAACAGCTCCTACCGCAATTACATTGGCCAATGCTCCGGGATAATATTTATCAGTGGTGCCATCATTGCCAGAAGCGGCTACAACAGTTACGCCTTTGCTTAAGGCATAATGGATGACTTCTTTGTGTGGAAGACCACCTCCACTATGTTTTACACCGAGACTCATATTTATGATCGTAGCTCCGTTATCCACTGACCATTTAATTCCCGCGCTTATGTTGTCGATCAACCCGGCTCCCACCAATCGACCTTCACTGTTCATAGCGCCGAGCACGCGTACGGGAATGATCTTGCATTCCGGCACCACACCCATGGGCATCTTGCTTCCTCGTGCGGAAATAATACCGGTTACATGCGAACCGTGCCCCACTTCATCGAGCGGTTCTGTATCTTCTCCGACATAATCGCCAATGAACCGGTCAGAACCATTGATGATGTCGACAAAATCCATTCCGGGTAACATCGCGTGACTGAATTCAGGATGCGTATAGTCGACACCGGTATCCAGCACCGCTATTTTTACTTGCGGGTTGCCTTTGCTAAACAATTGGGCTTCCTCGAGGAATATTTGTTCTGAAGCTTTTTTAGTAAATGTTGCCTGTGCAACTGCTAATGAAGGCTCGGGAAGACGGGTAATACCAATTTCACCGGGATATGCTTTTTCAACAAGGGGACTTGCTTTTATTTCTTCGAACATTGCGTTGTGCATTTCCTCATCGCGTTGGGCAATAATTCG
>JGI10213J12805_10052058_pt1 | contig 13478 bp, 15 predicted proteins | sample WisNatreferecore_FD_12805 | JGI IMG/M metagenome (IMG submission 12805)
CACAAAGTCCAGCCTTGAGCTGTGGGCCACGAGCCATGAGCTTTGACCAGCGAGTAAAGGTCTTGATCGAAACGCGAGGCCAAAAGCTCGTGGCTCGCAGCTCAAGGCCTGAATGCAGAACACTTACCGACAAAAAAAAGGCTCCGAATTTATCGAAGCCCCTAGATATGCTGTTTTTCTCATGTGTTATTCTGATGTCTTTTCTTCGCTTGCTTCATCAGCCTTCTTCGACTTCGACTTTACAGCTGGCTTTTCAGCAGCTTCAGTTGTTTCAGCCCCAGCCTTTTTCGCTTTACCTCGACGGGTTCTCTTCGCTCCTTCCTTCACTTCACCTTTGCCCTTGCCATAAATCTCATTGAAGTCAACCAGTTCGATCATTGCAGTCTCTGCATTGTCGCCCTGTCTTGCCCCCAATTTGATCACCCGCGTATATCCACCCGGACGGCCGGCCACCTTTTCAGCAACGGGTCCAAACAATTCGGCAATCGCCTCCTTATCCTGCAAATAGCTGAATACAACCCTACGCTGATGAGTATTGTTTTCTTTACCCTTGGTGATCAATGGCTCGATATAAACGCGCAAGGCTTTCGCCTTGGCTAAAGTGGTAACGATACGCTTGTGTGCAATAAGCTCGCAAGCGAGGTTGCTCAACAGGGCTTTACGATGTGAAGCCGTTCTGCTGAGGTTTTTGATTTTGTCTCCGTGACGCATGACTTTTTGTTTTTATTCAGCTGCACCGTGTCAGGAATTGCAGCCTACAAATGTGATAATGTGATAATTGGATAATGTGATAATTCCTGAAAAATGTGACACCAAAAGCATTATCACACTATCACATTATCAAATTAGCTAATTATAATTCGTCTTTTTCCAATCCAAGCTTGCTCAGGTCCATTCCAAAGTGCAAACCTCTTTCAGCAAGTACCTGTTCGATTTCTGCAAGTGACTTTTGACCGAAGTTGCGGAACTTCATCAGGTCTTCCTGCTCGTATTGTACAAGCTCGCTAAGGCTGTTGATCTTGGCTGCTTTCAGGCAATTGAAGGCGCGAACGGAAAGATCCAGGTCTTCCAATGGAGTCTTCAGGATCTTGCGCAATTGTAGCATTTGCTCATCAACTACGTCTTCCTTCTTGTCTTCCTTGCTGTCGAAAGTGATGTTCTCATCAGTGATGATCATCAGGTGCTGGATCAGGATGCGACTCGCTTGCTTAACTGCTTCTTCTGGATGGATGGTTCCATCCGTTGAAACGTCCATGATCAGCTTCTCATAATCTGTACGCTGCTCAACACGCGTATTTTCGATCGCGTATTTCACATTCTTTATAGGAGTGAAGATGGCATCAGTAGGAATATATCCAAATGGTGCGTCTTTAATCTTATTATCCTCGGCAGGAACATACCCGCGACCCTTTGAAATGCTCAATTCAATATCAAGCTTTGCAGAGCTGTCGAGTGTGCAAATCAGCAATTCAGGATTCATCACATCGAAGCTTTGTGTAGCTTCTCCGATCATTGCCGCGGTGAATTCGCTTTTGTTCTTTATGCTCAGGGATACTTTTTCCTGGGGTACATCATGATCAACTTTCTTCTTCAATCGAACCTGCTTTAGGTTCAGAATGATTTCTAATACATCTTCGGTAACGCCTTTGATGGTAGCAAACTCATGGTCTACACCTTCAATACGAATACCTACAATAGCATACCCTTCCAATGAACTGAGCAATACTCTGCGCAAAGCATTGCCGATCGTTACACCGAAACCGGGTTCCAACGGGCGAAACTCGAATTGAGCTTCGAAATCCGATGCTTTTTGTAATATGATCTTGTCAGGTTTCTGAAAATTTAAAATGGCCATTTGTTATTTCAGATTTTTGATTTACGATTTTAGATTACTAGTGACCCTTCAGCCTCAATATCATTACTTGGAGTACAACTCCACGATCAGTTGCTCACGAATGTTCTCGGGCACGCTTTGACGTTCAGGATAAGCGATAAAGCTTCCTTTCATTTCTGCTTCATTCCAATCGAGCCAGTTGAATTTCTGATTCTTTCCCTTAAACTGGCCAGTGATTGATTTGTTCTCCTTGTCCTTGTCTTTCACGCCGATAGTATCACCTGGCTTCAGTTGAAAGGAAGGTACATTCACTACTTCACCGTTAACGGTGATATGCTTGTGTGAAACCAGCTGGCGTGCTGCCGGACGGCTGGGAGCAATTCCCAGGCGATAGACCGTATTGTCCAGTCTTGCTTCCAGTAATTTGATCAGGTTTTCACCGGTTACGCCCTTAATACGGGCAGCTTCTTCAAATGTTTTGCGGAACTGGCGCTCCAATATACCATAGGTATATTTCGCCTTTTGCTTCTCCTTCAATTGCACCGCGTATTCACCTAAAGTCTTACGCTTTCGAGATGGGCCATGTTGGCCGGGAGGATTGCTGTTCTTAGTGAGCCATTTGCCATTCCCTAAAATGGGTTCGCCGAAGATCCTGGCGATACGAGTTTTCGGACCTGTGTAACGTGCCATAGTTTTTTTACTTGATTTTTTGGTGACGATGCAGAATCCTAAAAATCTAAAATCAATTCTGCACCCGATATTAATATTTACGATTTCGGATTTACGATTTACGATTTCTTCAGGTGTTACATGATCATGAAATCGTAAATCGTAAATTGTAAATCGTAAATTGATTTACACACGACGCTTTTTCGGTGGTCTGCAACCGTTATGTGGTAAAGGTGTAACGTCTTTGATCATTACTACTTCGATACCATTTTGTGCAATGGAGCGGATTGAACTCTCGCGGCCGGCTCCGGGACCTTTCACATACACATCCACTTTCTTCACTCCTGCATCGAGAGCCACTTTTGCCGCATCAGCTGCAGCCATTTGCGCAGCATAGGGGGTATTCTTCTTAGAACCCTTGAAACCCATTTTACCTGCGCTACTCCAGGAAATAACCTGGCCGTTCTTGTTTGTAATGCTGATGATAAGATTGTTAAAGCTCGCGGTTACGTGCGCGTCGCCATAAGAATCCACTTTCACCACTCTTTTCTTCGCAGCGACTTTCGCGCTGGGAGCTTGTGCTTTAGCCATAATAATTTCTAATAGGTAGTCTTCTTATTAAATAATCCCCCTGCATCTGCAGCGGAACCTGAATCAATCCTCCCCGCGAAGCACCGGATCCGGCATCGATTCAGAAAATCGCTTCGTATAATTGTTAAGTTGGAAACTTATAATTACTTCTTAGCCGCCTTCTTCTTACCAGCAACTGTCTTTCTCTTTCCTTTTCTTGTACGGCTGTTTGTGCGTGTACGCTGACCTCTTACAGGCAATCCTTTACGATGACGAAGTCCACGATAACATGCGATATCAAGCAAACGCTTAATACTCATCTGAACTTCAGAACGAAGTGCACCTTCAACTTTCAGTTCAGTTGTAATAACATTTCTGATCGCATTAAGTTCATCGTCATTCCACTCCTGAACCTTCTTGTCGTGCGAGATATTCGATTTGTCAAGAATGTACTGAGCAGTTGAACGGCCAATACCATATATATAGGTCAGGCCAATTTCTCCTCTTTTACTTTTGGGTAAGTCTACACCGGCAATACGAGCCATAATTTATTTTTAATTTCTTGAATCTCTTGTTTTATAGCTGCGAACTTTGAGCCGTGAGCCTTGAGCTTTTGCTCGCAGCTCGAAGCTAGAAGCTCATAGCTTTCTTATCCCTGACGCTGTTTGAAGCGTGGATTCTTCTTGTTAATTACATACAATCTTCCCTTGCGGCGAACGATCTTGCAATCTGCACTGCGTTTTTTAATAGAAGCTCTGACTTTCATATAATTGTTTTAGCTCGAAGCTCGTGGCACAAGGCTCGTAGCTTTCTTATTTATATCTGAAAATTATTCTTCCTCTTGACAAATCGTATGGGCTCATTTCAACTCCAACCTTATCGCCAGGAAGGATTCTTATGTAATTCATCCGCATTTTTCCAGAGATGGTGGCCAGTATTTCGTGTCCGTTTTCTAATTTAACCTTGAACATTGCATTCGACAAAGCCTCTATGATCGTACCATCTTGTTTAATAAGCGGTTGTTTACCCATATATTTTTAAGGAGCGCAAAGATAGGATTATCAGCCCGAAATATGAAAAAATAGGTTAGTTTTTTCCGTTTGGGCCTGGAATTGGTCAATCCATGAAGTAAAACGGCTTAAGGATTCAACTCCACTTTGGTCATTTGGTAGTAATGATTCTGAAGATCATGGACATGCATCGGCTGATGGAAATGCCGCCTGTCCTCCCTCCACCACATTTCTATAGCCGAAAAATCGCCTTTTTGGGGCACGAGGATGCGAAACGCCCCCTTCATATACTTAACCGAACCGTCACCATTCTCCTGTTTTTCAAACCCGAGTTTGAGCAATTGCTCCTCATTTAGCGGGATCGGGTATAGCTGTTCAGGGGTAAACCAATACTCCTGAACGTCTGTTTCAACGCAAATCTCCTTGTCCGCCCGATTCAAATCTTTTACTACCCCAATCGATTTCTTGCCCTCAAACTCGGCCATGACGATATCGCCATGTTTAATTTCAAAGAATTTAATCATATGACAGTCGGTTTTATGGAGTATGAATTTATTGAATTGCCACCAATTGAGGAAATTTTGGTTGACTGGTTAACTAGTTGATTGGTTGACTGGGTTGGCAAGGTTAGCACGGTTGATAAGGTCAAAAAGGTGGACAGGCCTTTACCTAGCAACTTTATCAATTTGGCAACCCTGTCAACCCAGTCAACCAATCAACTAGTTAACCAGTCAACCAAAATCAAGAGCGCTTCTTGTAATTAAACACAGCCCACCCATTCAGCACCACCGCGAAACCAACCATCGCAAGGATATGAAAACGGATGTCATAAAGCGTACTTCCTTTCAACACCACCATTCGCATCACTTCAATGAAATAGGAAACAGGATTGAAGTGAGTGATGATCTTCGCCCATTCAGGCATGCTGTCGATTGATGTGTACAGACCGCCGAGAAGAATAAAAACCATCATAATGAAAAAGGAGATGAGCATGGATTGTTGCTGATTGCTGGCATAAGTGGAGATCAATAGACCGAGGCCAAGTACGGCAAGAAGATATAAGGCAGCAAAAAGATAAATTGTCAAAAAACTCCCGGCTGGTATAATTCCATACACCAATCTTGCAATCGTTAATCCTATTGTCAATACCAATAAACCCAATAACCAGAATGGAATTAATTTACCCAATACAAATATGTGTTTCCTGATTGGGGTAACATTGATCTGCTCGATCGTTCCGATTTCTTTTTCCCTCACGATATTGATTGCGGTCAGATTCGATCCCACCATCGTCAACAGGATCACCAGAATTCCCGGAACCATAAAGTATTTATAGTTCATGAGGGGATTGTACCAATTGGATGAAGTGACATCAATACTTAGCTCTGGATTGAAACGAGGGAACTGTATCCATTCCAATCTTACCTGCCGGTTATAATCCTGGATGATACTTCTCATGTAAGCACTGCCCAGGCTGGCCTTGACTCCATTGATCGCATTTAAGGCCATGAATAATTTTGCTTCATCCTCTTTTACAAGGTCCTTTTCAAATTGAGGCGGTATTTCAAGCACCAGATCAGCTTTATCGCGTTCAACCTGTTCCAAAGATTCAGGATAGGAACTACCATAACCGGTCAACCGAAAATATCCGGATGCCGTGATCTTATTCACCAGTTGGCGGGAGTATTCGGAATGATCCTGATCGACAACGGCGAGATTGATGTTCTTGATCTCATAATCTGCAGCCCAGGGCAGAATCATTAGTTGAATAACGGGCATGATGAAGATTATCCTGATGATGCTTGGATCCCGGAAGATCTGGCGAAATTCTTTCTGAAGTAAAAATTTCAAGGTTCTCATGCCAACCTGATTTTAAATTTCTTAATTGCAAGAGTCAGGAAGAATACCATCATTCCTGATAGGATCAATGTTTCTTTCCATATCGCTCCCAAGCCGAGTCCCTTTATCATTACAGATTTTACAATAGAATAATACCATTTCGCCGGAACGATATTGGAAATGGTCCGTAAGGGTAATGGCATATTTTCTACAGGGAACATGAATCCACTGAGCATGATCGTTGGCAGGAATAATGCAATTAGAGATATGAACATGGCAGATTGTTGCGAATCAGCTCCCGATGAAATCAGCAAGCCTAGTGAAAGCGAAACAAGTGTGAACAAAATACTTTCAAATACCAGCAACACAATACTTCCATTGATCGGCATTTCCAATGCGAATACGCTTAACAATAAAATGCTGCCAATATTAATAACTGACAAGACCAGGTAAGGAACTGCCTTTGCCAATACCACCATGATCGGCTTCATGGGTGAAACCAGCATAATTTCCATCGTTCCCGTTTCTTTTTCCTTTACAATCGTTATTGCCGTCATCATGGTACAAACCAGCAGGAGCACCATTGCCATCACACCCGGAACGAAATTGAATGCGCCTTTCAACTGAGGATTGTACAACATCCGCATCTCGGTAGTGATCGTGTAAGGAAGCTTTCGGTCATATGTGACGCGGTTCTGGTAATCCATGATGATTGCACTGGCATAATTCGTCAATGTATTGGCCACATTGGGATCTGAAGCATCGGCGATCAACTGTATCTGCGCCTTGTTGAAATGTTGCAGGTCTTCGGCAAAGCCCGCCGGAAAGATCACTGCCAATTTTATTTTCCCCGCCCTGAATGAAGATTCGATCTCTTTATAAGAATGAAGATTGGCTTCCACGTCAAAATTCCTGCTCGCGTTTAATTCCGTGATCAATTCCTGGCTTGCGACATCATGAGAAGGATCGAGTATTGCGATCTTTGCATTTTTCACTTCATTCGTCAATGCAAAACCGAAAATGACGATCTGCACGACGGGCATTCCGAGGAGGATAAACATTGTACGTTTATCACGCCATATATGGCGGAATTCTTTTTTGACGAAAACGAAAAATTGCTTCATACAAAAAGTTTGTTCGGTTATTAACCGTTCGCAAGTCGCCAATTATTGATTATTGATTATTAATTATTGATTATTGGGTTCCCGAATACCTGAAACTCGCCAATTAGCGGAGCAATAATCAATAATTAATAATCAATAATCAATAATTTATCTAAAGCTATCATAAGGCAAGAATAAGATGTCAGTCTGCAGTTCTCTTTGCTGCGCTGGCCAATTTCAAAAACACATCATCCATCGTTTCTGCATTAAACTCCTTCTTCAACTGTGCCGGTGAATCCAATGCTTCAATTCTTCCATCAACCATTATGCTAAGTCGATGACAATACTCAGCTTCATCCATATAGTGTGTTGTTACAAAAATGGTGATGCCCTGCTGCGCTGCCTGGTAAATCAAATACCAGAATTCTCTTCTCGTTACCGGATCTACGCCACCCGTAGGCTCATCAAGGAACACGATTCGTGGTTCATGAAAAATTGCAACCGAAAATGCAAGCTTTTGTTTCCAACCTAATGGCAACGATCCAACCAATTTATTTGCTTCCTTTTCCAGCCGGAGTTGTTCAAGAATAAAAGCGGTTTTGGATTTGATGAATTTATCCGACTTGCCATAGATACCACCGTAGAATCGCATATTCTCTTTCACAGTGAGATCATCATAAAGAGAAAATTTCTGGCTCATATAACCGATATTCTTCTTGATGAGCTCGTTTTGTTTGAATACATCATAACCCGCTACAGTCGCTACTCCTGATGTCGGCAATGAAAGTCCGCAAAGCATGCGCATGGCAGTAGTCTTACCAGCACCGTTCGCACCAAGAAATCCAAAAATCTCTCCCTTATTGACGTGAAAACTGATATGATCCACCGCCACAAAATCTCCAAAGCGTTTGGTAAGATTTTCAGTTACTATGATTCGTTCATTGGTCATTTATCAATGCATTAAAGCAATAAAACAATCTTCGATATCAGGTTTTATGGAAATTACTTCAAGCCTGTTGTGTTTATTTCCCAGTTGATCGCGGATCAGTTTTGGATCATTTCCATTTTTCATCACTACATGATGATAGATACCGGAGGGATAAGCAGATTCTATTTCGGGAAGCTGCCGGAGATCATCCAGTAGTTTCAACATATCATCTGCTCTCGATCCGAATAATGGTTTACCAAAACTCTCCACAATATTCCCCGGTGTATCGATGGAAAGTATTTTTCCATTTTGCATCAGCGCTACCCGATCGCATAATGAAGCTTCATCCATATAAGGTGTTGATACAAGAATGGTGATTCCTTTTTTCTGAAGATCCTTGAGCATTACCCAGAATTCTTTTCTCGATACCGCATCGACACCTGTAGTAGGTTCGTCGAGGAACAATACAGATGGTCGATGGATAAGTGCACAGCTCAGGGCAAGCTTTTGTTTCATTCCACCCGAAAGCTTTCCGGCCTTTCTTTCTTTGAATGGCTCAATCTGGGAATAAATGTCCTTGATCAATTCATAGTTTTCCTTTATCGAGGTAGTAAATATGGTTGCGAAAAATTCCAGATTCTCTTCAACAGTCAAATCCTGGTACAAAGAAAATCTTCCAGGCATATAACCAACACTATTACGGATCTCCTTATAATTTTTGACCACATCGAACCCAGTTACAGTTGCTTTTCCAGTATCGGGTAATAATAGAGTGGTAAGAATTCTGAAGAGGGAGGTTTTACCTGCTCCGTCCGGGCCAATGATCCCAAATAATTCACCCTTCGCCACTTCAAAGTTGATTCCTTGCAATGCCTGCACCGGGGCTTTTTTGGAGCCGTAAGTTTTAGAAATATTTTCTACTTTGACTGAGACCATATACACCCCCCAACCCCCTAAAGGGGGAGTTAGGGAAACTTCGTTTTTTATATAAATAAAATATTCTTCATTCTTTTAACGTGCTGACTTGTTTTCAGCTCCCCCTTTAGGGAGCTGGGGGGTAAACACAACTTCCCCATACATGCCAATCTTTAAATACCCGTCATTCTTTACTTTAACTTTTATAGGATAAACCAGATTCGCTCTTTCTTCTTTTGTTTGAATTGTCTTAGGAGTGAATTCTGCTTTATCGGAAATCCAAATGATGGTACCGGGATATTCTTTGTATTTATCCTTGCCATCGTCGATAAGAACTTTCACCTGCTGATTCAACTTGATCTGCGAAAGTTGAGCGCCGGTGATATATGCGCGAAGATTGAGAAAGGAGAGATCAGCTACTTTGTAAAGTGCCTTACCCACCGAAGTCACTTCTCCGGTTTCAGCATACTTGGTAATTACTGTTCCTTCAATGGGATTGATGATCCTTGCGCGATTCAACTGATCCTTTAGTTGTTCAACTCTTTTTTCCAGGGGAGCTGATTCGCTAAGGATCCCCCTGTTTTGTGTACTTACCGAATTGCGCTGTACCGCAATTTGCTGACTCGTTACCTGCATTTGCTTCCGGGAAACATCAATCTGGTTAGTGATATCATCCAGCTGCTTCTTTGTTGCAGCATCTGCCTTCACGAGATTTTCTATCCTTTGTTGTTCGTGTAAAAGATTATTGTACTGTGATTGCTGCACTGCAAGTTGATCTTCCAACAATTTGACTTGCGGATTAACATCCATTGTTTTTGCGCCCAGGGATTGAATGCTTGCTTCAACCTGTTCTTTCTGGAGACTAATTCCTGTGGCATCAACAAAACCAACAATACTGTCTTTGTGCAATTGCGCTCCTTCCTGAACAGCGAAACTGAGGATCTTTCCTCCGATTTCGGATGAAACCACTACTTCATCTGCTTCGAATGTTCCGGATGCGTCATAATTCTCTGCTTTATTGTCGCAAGCGGACAGAAACAAAACACTAATCGCGGCTGAAATAAAATTCTTCATCGATTGTAATTATTAATTGCCTGAAATGATTTGATAATTGATTTGTGCCTGCAGCAACTGTAACTGATGAGTGATCAGTGCACGTCTTGCCTGGTCTTCTGCATTGACTTCAGATAGAAAATCGTTTGGAGTAATTACTCCATTATCCAATTGCGCCTGCGCGGCCTGCTTAACTTTTTCTCTAAGCTGGATAATTTCCTGATCCGTGGCGACCAATTGCAATAGCTTGTCGATTTCTGCTTGCTGCTGGGTTAAGGAAGCCTTTGTATTCAGAAGAAATGCTTCTTTTTGAACATCGACGCTCTTTCGATTTAATTCAACGATTTCTTTTTCCTTTTTGTTGGTATAAAAGCCTGATAGCGACCAATTCAAACGCAACCCACCAATATAAAATAATTGAAAATTGTCGTCCAACATGTTTAGACCAGGCCGACCGTATCCTCCCTGCATGAAAATACTTGCCCGAGGAGTGTTCTTTGCATCAATCATTCTGTCTTGCGCATCGATCAACTTATCCTGGGAGGCAAACAATTTCAATTCGGGACGATTAATTGTTGAATTAATCATGGGCGCCTGTGGTTTCTCCAACTTAACATCAACCGATAGTTTTTGATTTAGGAAGATGCCTAATGTTTCAACGAATCCCTTCCTGGTTGCAATTAATTCGACCGCACGCTGATCTGATTTTAATAATTCTGCCTGCAACAAATTCAGGCTTGATCTGAACGCTACTCCATTAGCAACCTGTGCATCGATAGTTCTGATCGCCGTCTTCAGATCGGCCCTTATCAATTCAACCTGACCTAGCTGCTCATCGAGAAAGAGTATTGCCAGATAGACCTGGGTGATTCTTTCCTTCAATTTGTAAAGCTCAACTTCGACTTTATCAGTTTCAACAGTTGCGTTCAGGTCCTGCACCTGTTTTAACTGGCGATTGATTCCTCCATCATAGATTAATTGATTAAGATCGGCCGCGACTTTATACTGATCTTGTGGAACCAGCGGAGTCTTAACTCCGGGGATACTAACATTGAAATGCGTAACATCAGATTGCCAGCTAGCCTGACCAAGTAGAGAAACCTGCGGCAAATAATTTTTGTTGATGTTTTCGATACTAAGATCAGCGGTCTTTCTGATCAGATCGTTTTGTTTAATTAGCGGGTAATTCTGCCTCGAGATTTCCCACACTTGTTCAAGCGTAAGGCTATTTGTTTGCGCCTTCACGGAGGCTGATAATACCGTGATGACAAAAAACAGTTTCAATTTGGTCCACATAACACTTATTTCTTTATTGATTCCAAAATAAAACGGGGTACTTCTTTCTTTCTTTGTTCAAGAAAATCCTGATAAGCCTTGTCATCCATCTCATAGAGGTATTGCCAAATGGGCTTGGCGATAAAAGGAAAGGCGCAAAGCGACATCATACTAATCAGCAAATGCATCGGATTAACTTTCTTAATAGTTCCCTTTTTGATTTCCTCTTCAAGCTGCTTTACTAATTTCTTTATATGAGGTTTTTTCTCTCCTCCCCACATCCGGTGAAGAAATGATTCAGGATGTTTGTTTGCTTCATTCATTATAAACAGAACGATGTAAGGGTTTTGCTGCATTTGCGAGATATATGCTTCGCAAAACATACCGATCTTTTCAAAAAGTGGAATATCTGCATCCAGTATCTGATTCATACGTGGAATAAACCGGGAAGACGTTTCTGCAAATATTGTTTCAAACAATTTGTCCTTACTGCGGAAATAATAGTGAAGCAAAGCCTTATTGATTCCCGCCTCATCAGCAATATCCTGCATTCTCGCCCCGGCCATTCCCTTCTCCAAAAACACCTTGCGTGCCGCCGCGAGAATTTTTTCTTCCGATGTATCCGTATTTTTCTTTTTAACCATATGATTTAACCAAATGGTTAACGAAGGTAGGCGGTTTTTTAATTGGTTCAAAATTTTTTTGAAATTGGTTGCCAAAAGAGCTCCGCATGACGCGTTTGTAAAATTTCCTGTAAGACCAGATCGTAATTTATCATTAGAGTAATACGCATTTCAAGGTCAGACAGAATTGTCTTTTTGTTTAAAATCCTTCAACGGCTTTTATTGGAAGTTTTTTGCTGTATAGTTTGAATACTTTGTAATCTTTTAGTTCAATCCTCCTGCAAACATGGCATTCACGACCTAACACTGTTATCTTATCGTGGATGTTTAACTGCTTGCAGCATCACCCCAATTTCAAAAGTTGAAGACAGTTGTAAATATGATTTCGATGTATAAGTTTTGAATATTGAATGCAATACTTAATGGCTGCCACTTTAACCATCTATCAAAATCAGCTCTTAATTAAAATTCCAGGAAAATGAATTCAAGATTTTCAGCTATTGTCTTAGCTGCCACGCTATTTACTGTCATCGGTTACGCGCAAACTCAGAATGCACCACTGGAAGATTTTAAGCCATCAGTCTTAAATCAGCCGGGACAGCAGTACCCGCAGGTTAACTCCCAGGGTTATGCGCGATTTCGTATCGTAGCACCCTATGCGGATAGTGTTAGAGTAAGTTTGGGCCAAAGCGGCACAAGGAGAGGAACTGTTCTGAGGAAAGTTACGGATAGCGTTTGGATGGGAACTACTGAGGGACCGGTCGACGAAGGTTTCCATTATTATCGTGTAAATATTGATGGTGGAGTATTCAATGATCCCGGCACTTTGAACTACTTTGGATCTACGCGTTGGGAAAGTGGCATCGAAGTCCCGGCTCATGATCAGGATTTTTATGCACTAAAGGATGTTCCTCACGGTCATGTTCAGCAAATTCTTTTTCCCTCTAAAAGTACAAACACTTCACGCAGGGCATTTGTATATACTCCACCAGGTTATGAAAAGGATACAAAGAAAAAATATCCTGTACTGTACCTGCAACACGGCTGGGGTGAGGATGAAACTGCATGGGCCAATCAAGGTCGGGCAAATCTGATCATGGACAACCTGATTGCTGATCGCAAGATCAAGCCTTTCATTATTGTGATGACCTACGGAATGACAAATGACATAAGACCAGGTGGTGGTGGTCTCAGAAATTTTGATATCAAGCCATTTCAGACAGTGCTTCTTGATGAATTAATTCCTTATGTCGACGCCAACTTCCGTACGATTGCGGACCACCCGCATCGTGCAATGGCAGGACTTTCAATGGGAGGTTTTGAAACGCACACCATTACTCTTGCCCGTCCTGACGTATTCTCTTATTATGGGCTTCTTAGTGGAGGAATTTATAAACCAGAGGAAATCAAAGACAAGTCAAAAGTAAAACTCATATTTATGAGTTGCGGCAGCTTTGAAAATCCTGAAGCTGTGACAAAAGCCGCCGACACATTGAAAATGGCTGGATTCAATGCTGTGTCTTATGTTTCCCAGAATACACGACACGAGTTTCAGACCTGGCGTCGCAGTTTGTATATACTTGCTCCTATGTTGTTTAAAGATTAGGAATTGAGAGGAAGGCATATACAGACTTTGCTTATAGCTGAATTTCTAACCGG
>JGI10213J12805_10009872_pt1 | contig 13425 bp, 5 predicted proteins | sample WisNatreferecore_FD_12805 | JGI IMG/M metagenome (IMG submission 12805)
TTTGATCAATGGAAATGCTGGTCAAAATGGTGCACAATATCGTTTTGCTGATGCCGCACCGGGACTTGATGTGATCCTTGAGATCAAAAACAGATCAGCAAGTAATGTAGTTGTTAGAAATATTGACCTCACCGGTTTTGGTTGGGATAAAGCTCTTCAGCCTGAATTAGGTATCCAGGGTACAGTAGCTGCTAATCAAATGTGGTGGGTTGAATTTGAAGCAACATTTGTTAGAACAGGTACTAATAATAAAAGAAAAGCAGATCATTTTAATGTAACAGCATTGGATCTTGATGGCGACAACGTTTCAATTCGTGAATTTGTGCAAATGGACAAGGCCGAGTCTGTTACCTTCTCTAATATTACCAATCTTTCGACTCATAGCCCGGTTGGCGGATCTGAATGTGATATCTGTCATCAGGAAAGTTCACTTCAACCCTGCTCTGCTTGTAATGGTACTGGTGTGAATGCGCAATTGCAGCAGTGTGGTTCCTGCAACGGTACCGGAAGTCGATATAATACTTGCGGACATGCCTGGGATGGTCAATCAAATCAGAATGTTCAGGGACCTGTTACCAACTTTTTGAACATCGATACAGCTGCAACTTCAGTAATGGCAACATATCTTTTCCAAGATAAAGACGTGATCAAATTTAAGCTCGGTGGTACCAGTGGAGCAAGTTCAAGTACTGCAGGTGTGCGAATGAATTCACTCTGGTTCCGTGCATTCAACCTGACTGCTCCAGTGAGCACAATGCCAGTGAACCTAACGAATTTCACTGCTAAGCTGGATAAGAAAAATGTATTGCTCAGCTGGGCGACAAGCGATGAAAAGAATTTCAATCACTTTATGCTCGAGCGCAGTATTGATGGTAAAGAATTCAAGCAAACTGCGATGATCTTTGCCGATGACAACGGTCAGTTGAAAAAAGAATATGGTTATAAGGATGCATTGAATAATATCTCAGAAGGTATCGTTTACTATCGCCTGAAAATGGTGGATATCGATGGTAAATTCAAATACTCTTCAACCCGCGTAATTCGCCTGGGTGAACAAACTGAACAATCAACAGTGTTTACTTATCCTAATCCAACCAGGAATGATCTTAGGATCACTATCCCAACTTCATGGCAGGATCAGAAGGTGACATTTGAATTGTACAATGTAAACGGACAAACTGTAAAACGTATCGTGAACAATAAAGCAGGACAGACTGAGAACCTGAATGTAGCTGATATCGCAGACGGTGTGTACATCGTGAAAGTGACAAAGGGGGATGAGACTGCTGTTCAACGAATCGTAAAAACGAAATAGAATTAGTTCAAATAGAATACGACTGTGTTAAAACGATCGTCGTACCCTAAAATCCAAATCGCCGAACAACCTGTCACGTAAAGAAATCCAAACCTGTTAAGAACTTAAAAAAGAAGAATCCGATCCTGAAAGCCGCAGTTTTCTGATTCGTTCCTTAAAAAAGAAATTATGAAAACGCACCTGAAAAAAGATTTGATGAGTGGATTTGTTCAATCAGTTAAAACAAGAATCATTTTGGGATCAATTCTCATGATGAATCTTTGCTCAGGTGCTTTTGCACAGCAATCAACATTTCCTGAATATACATCCCAGGCTCCGGTTGAATTTAACCTGCCATTGGTATTGATTCAATTTAACGTGACAATCACCCATGGAAAAGTAGAACTTAACTGGGTTACCGGGAAGGAAAAGCAATTGAGTCATTTTGTAATTGAACGTAGTACAAACGGAATTGACTATGTAGAGGTAGGAGAAGTGAAGGCAAAAGGCAATAGCAATGTAAAGATCAACTACAGTTATACAGATCAAACGACTGGTGCAGTAAAGGGAGTTATTTGTTACAGGCTAAAGCTGGTGGATTTGGAAATGAGATACCAGCGTACAAGTGTAGAAGTAGTTCGATTGGGGGAAACGAAAGATGCAGTAAATATTCTTGCATTTCCCAACCCCGTAACAACCGAATTGCGCGTAACACTACCTGAAGCCTGGCAGGAAAGGCAAGTCTCGTTTGACCTTTACAATTTAAATGGTCAGCTTGTTAAGCATATCGTGAATAGCAATGCTGGTCAGACTGAAGTAATGAATGTAGCCGATATTTCAGCAGGAATGTATGTGATGAAAGTAAGCAGTGCAACTGAAACATCTGTTCAAAGAATCGTAAAGAAGCCGTAGAAAAATATTTAGAAGTTCTTTTAAGTTATTCAAGAGTTTTTTTAAAGGGTACGATCAACAATGCCGGCTTGTTTCTACAAGCTGGCTCTTTTTAGAAAGTATTTCCGCGTATGCGGGACCGACCCGTTTCAACGGGTTGGGTCTTTCTGGACGCTACCAACCTTTTGTCCCTACGGGACAACTTGTTTGGTGTATTTCAGGTTACTCGATAAATAGTTGTAAAGTGTTAATCGACTACCCGGCAAAGAAATCTTTCAATTTTAAATCCTCTAAACAAAAAACCAACCTAATCAAGATCCAGTCTTAAGAAATAACATATTGTAATTCCGATTTTCCTGTGGGCCAAAAATGTACCGTCCCTAAAAAAGAAAAAAATGAAACCGTACATCTACCCACAATCAGCAAAGCTGTTCCTGCATCGTAGTATGTTCAGGATTATGCTGGCATTTGTTATTATGACTGGTTCACTGTTGTCTTCTGCACAGGAACTCTCTTTCAAAGACCCGGAGCTTGCATCTGGAATCGACAAAGAGGATGGAGCCATCTATCGCTTCCGCAATGTGATTACAAGCGGAGGTCCCAATGTAGATGCATTGGTTACCATCAATGGCCGTTCGTCCAGCCAGGTTAGACTCCTTGACATCGACAAGAAATCTATGGGACATAACAAGGCATTTCAGCCCCAGATTACTTATGGCGATAACAATTCACCTGCAGGTATTACTGATTGGTGGATGGAATTTGAGATCTCCTTTGTGAACAGCAATAATGGAGCCGCTGCTAAAGTCGATTCTTTCCGCCTCACGGCTATTGATTTAGACGGTAACGGAGATAAAATCAATGAATGGGTGTCTTTTTACGAGAATAAAGCTTACACTTTTGAAAGCAATACATTATTACAGGCGCTCAATGTTCTTGATTTGCTGGGTGGTTTGATTGGAAAACAATTCAATGGACCTGTTACCAACTTTATTGATATTGACACTAGCGCGACCAATGTAATGGTTACCAATTTGTATCAAAATAAGAGTTCATTCCGTGTTCGTGCAGGTGCGCACAGTACTGGCGTGAGTGGCGCAGCGGACAGAATGTATTCCTTCTGGTTCAAAACATTCACCTACCAGGCACCGGCAACATTTCATCTTCCGCTCGTGCTTAATCAGTTTAACGCAACATTGAGTAATAAAAAGGTAAGTCTGAACTGGGTAACGGGAATGGAAAAAGAGTTGAGCCATTTTGTTATCGAGCGTAGTACAAATGGCGTGGATTATCTTGACGCAGGAAGAGTATCTGCAAAAGGTTCAAGTAATGTAAAGATTGACTATAGCTTCCAGGATATTTTGAATTCAGGTGCAAAGGGAATGATCTTTTATCGCCTTAGAATGGTAGATATCGACAGTAGGTATCAATACTCTCCGGTTCGTGCAATCAGAGTAGCTGAATTGAAAGGTGATGTAAAGATCCTTGCGTATCCAAACCCGGTTACTACTGAATTGAGAATAACCTTGCCACAGGATTGGCAAGACAAGAAAGTGAGTTACGGACTTTATAACGTAAATGGTCAACTAGTGAAACAGTTTGTGAACAACAAATCGGGTCAAACTGAGATCATGAATGTTTCAGATATCGCTGCTGGTTTGTATATGATAAAGGTGAGCAACGGAAATGAATCAGCAGTACAAAGAATAGTAAAGACAAAATAAAAATATTCAAGAGTTTTTTTAAAGGGTACGATCAACAACGCCGGCCCGTTTTTACGGGCTGGCTATTTTTGAAAGTCCCAAAAAAATTCAAAGAGTTTTTTTAAAGGGTACGATCAACAACGCCCGGCATTTCTATGCTGGGCTATTCTCAAATGCGTACGCTTATTCTACATCCATCCCCCTGAAAACAACATTATCCTCCATTCTTCTGTTGCATTAAATTTTTTTTATAAACCCTAAGTCCAATTCCAGATTGTAAACAGAATTTTCCAATAGTCCTGGTGTAAACTTTATTCTTAAACTGTAAACCACAAAAAAAGATGAAAAAGTTTTACCCCGGACGAGCAAACGAGTCGTTTGCTTATTACAGTAGAGTTATTATTCTCTCTGTAGCGCTGATGACGGCAGCATTCGTGACGGCCAGTGCACAAGGCCTGGTATTTCAAAATCCGGCATTGATTTCCGGAACAGCAGGACAGGATGGCGCGGTGTATCGCTTTCCTTCAGTAACCACTAATGTAGATGCATTGGTCAGGATCAATGGCCGCTCCTCTTCATTAGTAAAATTAGAGTCCATAGATATTACCGATAGGGGCTTTGGAAAGGCTTTTCAGCCTCAGGTTACCTGCAATAATGGAACAACACCCAATGGGAACTATGATTGGTGGATGGAATTCGGGATCAGTTTTGTAAAGGCGAATACCGAAAACCCGGTTAATGTCGCAAATTTTGACATTACCGCAATTGATATCGATGGAAATGGAGACGAGCTCAATGAATGGGTATCTTTTTACAATCTTAGTTCACACACATTCGAAGCCAATACACAACTTACTTACACGACGGTAATGGAATTAGTGAACAATGTAATGACCCTGGTGGGTAAGAAGTTTAGTGGACCTGTAACAAATTATGTCGATATCGACACTGCGGCTACCAGGGTGATGACTTCAGTAAAATACGTTAATCGAAATGATTTACGGATCCGCACTGGTGGACATAGCACAGGCAGGTCCGGTGCTGCAGACCGTATGTATTCATTCTGGTTCAAATCATTTGGTTTTTCAAACCCTGTACAAGTTGGATTGCCTGTTACGCTTAAAAGTTTCAACGCGCGCCTGGAGAACAAGAAGCCAGTGTTGAATTGGGTTTCCGCAGTTGAGAAAAATGTAAGTCATTATACTGTTCAACGTAGTACAGATGGCAAAGAATACAATGACATTACATTAGTATTTGCCAATGGAAATACGAATATGGAGAGCAGTTATACAATTACTGATAACGCAATTAGCGCGTCAGCAAAAGGAACTGTTTATTATCGATTGAAAATGGTGGATATCGATGGACAGTTCAAGTACTCGGAAACCAGGCTGCTTCGTTTGGGTGAATGGGATAGGAATGTAAGTATCATGATGTATCCGAATCCAGCGCAAAATGAGATTAGGATCATGGTGCCTGCAAAATGGCAAAATACACGCGTTGACTATCAGGTGTATTCATTGAATGGTCAAGTAATTAAGCAGTTCGTGAGAACAAATGCGAATCAAACCGAAGTGTTGAACATCGATCAATTACCGGAAGGCGCTTATATGCTTAAAGTGAGCGCTGAAAAAGAGACTGCAACTCAAATGTTTATAAGAAAGAAATAAAGAGTTTTTTAAAGGGTACGATCAACAACGCCCTGCGTTTCTACGCGGGGCTTTTTTTATTGTTACTGCTGTTGTAACAGCATTGTTCAAACAGCTGGGTGGGTAAATGTTTTTCTTTATTGTTAGTATCAATAGGTTGCGTCCTGGGCCGGACTTTTTTGTTAAACTTATCAACATTTTACCGGTCAAAAATGCATGCGTACCCTAATTAAAACTGATGCACAGTTTATTATAAACTGCTTCTTTTACGCAGATTCCTGTCTTCGGGAATTACTGTTCCTTTTAACTAAAAAAATCTCAATCTTTAAGCAGGGTATTTCTATAATCCAATTTGTTCATTTTAAATGTGTCCGTCCTATGAAAAGAAATATACCCGGCATTATTATTTTAATATTACTGCTTATTGGGAGCCTTCTCCTGAAAGCCCAATGTCCAGCCGGAGCGACAACCGCTACGATGAATTGGGATAACCTTGATTATCTCACCCGAAACGGTACCTACACAAGTTTTGTTACGAATGCAATGCGCGATACCCAGTATTTTACTTTGGGAGTTAATCGTGTCAAGATCCAGCTAAATGGAATTTCCACGAATGGAGAAAACACTTTGAACATCGCCGAGATCGGTGCATTTGGAACAGGTGCTGATGTTGAATACAGTAATAATGGTACAATCACCATTACATTCGATACCGTTGTTTATAATTTTCGATTCAGCATATTTGACATTGACCTCTCGCAATCTGTGAGAGTGACAGCAAATGATGGATCAGTGATCCCCCTTCCTTTGAATGTTACTATGGCCAGTCTTGCGGCGGGCGTACATACCATCGTTGGTAGTGGAACAACTACTCCGACAGCAACTGCAAGCAATACAGCAGTAGGAAACAATGATACAAGGGGAACGCTGAATATTTCAGTTGCCGGTACAGATCCCGGGTCAATTGGAATTAAATCAGTAGTTATCAATGTCGGATTTGGAGGTGGTGTTGCTGGAGACTTTTGGATGTCGGATCTGAGTGCTTGTGTATTCGGAAGTTTTCCACTCAATTATTATATGCCGCAACAACCCTGGATCGGGCAACCGGCTTATTACCTGGTTACGCCAGATAACAATTCAGTTTACTTGTTCAATCCTTTAACAGGTAAAGCGGATTGGCTGTTTAGTGAGCCTTCATCACCATGGGTGAACTCCATGGCTTATGACTATAAGAACCGTATTCTTTATTACGTGATGGACCATCCTTCTCCTTTGCTTACAAACAAATCATTGAAGAAGTATGATTTCAATACCGAAACGATTAGCACGGTTGTAGCGGATATTACTTCACTCGGGATTCCACTTTTTGATATTGTAGTGGAGTCTGCTGGTGCAGCTTTCTACAACAACTCATTGTTCCTCGGTATTGAAGGAACCAATAGTTCAAAAAACTCATCGAGAGAATCCCTTATCTGGCGAATAGATTTCGACAATGCGTTAAAACCAGTGAAAGTTGCTCAGGTATTTGGAAGGCCTGCGGATAACGGAACTGGAACGTTGACACATGACTGGGGTGATTTCACTATTAAGGATGGAACACTTTATGATTTCAATACCGGTAACAGTGGAAGTACATCGCAGTTCATTCATTTTAATATGCAAACCGGGGCGCAGTTAATTTATAATACTAACGGAGCCCCTGCACCAATTCAGGCGGGACAAACCTGGGATGGAAAGATCTACTGGACAGGTGGTCAGTCACCTGAATTAGGAAGGGTTGCAAGATATAATGAGGATGGAACGATCGGAGCAAAGATCGTTGCGACAGTTACTGCTTGCTCTCCGCCATGGGTGGGAAGAGCAGGTGATGCATCAGACCCATTCCGCCCAAAGAGTGACTTTGGAGATGCTCCAGTTTCATACGATCCCATTGCCAATGATAAGGCAACGCATGAATATGACTGTAATCTGAGATTGGGTGCAATATTCGATCGTGAGTGGGATAAAACTCCATCAGCAAATGCAACTGCTGACGGAACCGACGAAGACGGTATCGGCACGCTTACTGTGTTAACACCAGGAACGATCAACTTTGTACAAAATGTTAGTGTATATAATAATACCGGTGCTCCTGCAACTTTGATCGGATGGTTGGACTATAACGGAAATGGAGTATTTGATGCGGGTGAAGGTAGATCAGTTACCGTTCCAACCTCTGGAACACAACAAACAATTACACTTAGCTGGATGGCGATCACAGTCGGCATTGTTGCTGGTTCAAATACATTCCTGCGGTTGAGACTAACATCACAATCAAATGGAATGACCGTAAATAACCCCACCGCGTGGTATTCAAATGGTGAGGTTGAGGATTACATGGTATTCGTGAATGTGCTTTTACCTGTCGATCTTCTTTCATTCACTGCACAGGCTCAACAGAACCAGCGCGTGGTGCTTGATTGGACAAGCAGCAAAGAAATCAATTTCCTTGGTTTTGATATTGAAAGAAGCAAGGACGGATTATCATGGCAGAAGATCGGATTTGTGGCTGCACAATCTAATGGAGCCGAAACAAATAATTATACCTATACTGATAATGATCCGTTGACAGGAGTTTCTTACTATCGATTGAGACTAGTTGATATAGATGGTAACAGCAAGTACAGTACGATTAGGTCGGTAGAGATCAAAGGAGTGAATTATGGTATACGGATTGTGCCTAATCCTGTGGTCAACTATGCGGTATTGAAGTTCAGTGCTGCGAAGAATGAGTCTGTACCATTATTTATTATCAATGCTGAAGGAAAACGGATGCTCAGTAAGATGATCACCGTAAAAGCTGGTCAAAATGAGATCAATCTGGATCAGTGGTCATCGCTTACACCTGGAGTTTATGTGGTACAGGTGGTGACGAGCGAAAAGACGATGAATGTGCGCGTGGTCGTGCAAAGATGAAAATAGCTCGTTTGAATGAACGGCTTATTATAAATCTAACCCGTATGAAAAAACTTATCCTGCTCACACTCGTGTTTGGTGCAGGTTTGTTATGTCTCAATCTTGCCCGGGAAAAAATGAAGGAGGGTTATGAAGGTTTTGAGGAAGAAGAGGAAGAACAATTTTCCGGGGCAGAAAAACAATTGGCCTCATGGTGGTGGGCAAAAGCCTATCCCGATCCTTCATATATAGAAACCAAATATCAACAGGCCTGGCTGCATGCAAAGGCAATGAAGGAGCCACCGATTATTTATCAACGAAACGGTGCAAGCCAGGCAAACAATCTTTCAATATTCAGCGGCAACTGGATTCCAATTGGGCCCGACCAGAATATTGGCGGTAGAATTCTTTCTATTGCGATTGATCCTAATAACAGTAACACCATATTTATTGGAAGCGCCAGTGGGGGTATTTGGAAAACATTAACTGGTGGTATCGGATCTAATACATGGAAAGCGGTTCCAACGGGATTTCCCGTGCTTGGAGTTGCTTCAATAATCATCAATCCTTCCAATTCAAATATTATCTATGCTGCAACAGGTGAAGTGTATCGTACGGATACATCGAATATCGGTTTCAATGTTTGGAAGGCAAGAGGTACTTATGGAGTGGGTATTCTCAAGAGTGTTGATGGGGGCTATAACTGGACTTCTGTATTAAATAAAAGTTTGTCCAATCTATTCGGGGTGCAAATGCTTGAATTTGATCCCTTAGATCCGAATACAATTTATGCCTGCGCAACTGATGGTTTGTATCGTTCAACAGATGCAGGTGCAAACTGGAATAAGATACTCGACAAGATCTATGTTTCCGATGTGGTAATCAATCCAACTGATCCAAATCTCTTGTTGGCAGCTGTCGGTAACCTGATGAATACCGATAAAGGGATTTATAGAAGTACTAATGGAGGTGCGAGTTGGACAAAGATTACAAGTGGACTTCCAACTTCCTTTGAAGGTTTTATCAAATTGGATAATGTAAGTACTGATCCGGATATGGTGATTGCATCAATTGGGCGGGATGCTGGAAGCCTGAATGAATTGTTCCGCTCGGCAAATTTCGGACAAAGTTGGTCGGTACTTTCAAATTCAAACCATTGCCAGTATCAATTCTGGTTCGCACATGACGTTGCGATCAATCCTTCCAATACCAATGAGCTCATCATGGGAGGAGTTCCCTTATATAATTATAATATACCGCTCGCCGATCGAAATGGAATAGGTGGGGTGCATGCGGATATTCATGATATTGAATTCGATCCTTCAAACAATAATAATGTATATGTAGCCTGCGATGGTGGAATGTATAAAAGTACAAATGGAGGAGCTTCATTTTCCATGATCAATGGGGGATTACAGGCTGTACAGTTCTATGCGTCATTTGCAGTTTCTCCAACCAATCCTAACGTAATGATTGGCGGATTGCAGGATAATGGTGTTGTGCGTTACAATGGATCAGGATGGACAAGTGTGATGGGTGGTGATGGTGGTCCCTGTGCGTTTCATCCTACCAATGGAAATATTGTATTTGCATCGAATGATGCAAGAAGAGTAATGCGCTCAACGAATGGTGGATTGAGCTTTTCTGAAGTATTAAGCAGTTGGGCTTTTGTGGCTGACTCAAGAACTGGTTTTATGTCTCCGCTCGCCATCAGCCCATCAAATCCTTTAATCATTTATGCAGGCTCTGATAATATTCATAGAAGTACAAGCGGAGGAACCTCGGGTACCTGGGATGATAATTCCTATACAACTGCAAACGATTATATCGAAGCTCAGCATAAAACAGCAGTTGCAATGGCTGTTTCTCCTTCGAATGAATACAAAGTTTTCGTTTCAACATCTCCCTTCGCTCAATATGACAATGATATTAATCGACTGCATGTAAATGAACCTCCAAATTTGCTCAGATCTACAGATGGAGGCGCAAGCTTCAATAGTATAAAGAATGGTTTGCCGGACCGCTTTGTTATGGACTTTGCAATCAACCCGAATGATGACGACAGTGTTTGGATCGTTTTGGGCGGTTTTGGTAGCTCACATGTTTACCTGAGCGAAGATGGAGGAGGTACCTGGACTGACAGAGGAATAGGATTACCTGATGTTCCAACCAACGCGATATTATTGGATCCCAATAACCCATCAGTTGTATATGTGGGTAATGATCTTGGTGTTTTTGTGAGTCCAGACCTGGGAGCTACCTGGTATGATTTTAATGGTTCATTATGGGACGCAACATTGGTGATGGACCTTGCAGTTACTTCTGACAATCGACTTGTTGCAGCAACGCATGGTAAAGGCGCTTTTTACAGTAGTCTCTACATTCTTCCGCTTACATTCATCAACATCAGCGGAAAGAACGCCGGTAATTATAATGATCTCAGTTGGAAGACAACTACAGAAGTAAATGTGTTGAATTATGAATTAGAGAGAAGCCTCGATGGGAACAGTTATTCAAAAATAGCTACAGTACCTGCAAAGAACAATCCATCGGGCGCAGATTACTCTTATCGCGACAATATAACTTCCATAAATAATACCAACTCCATTTTCTATCGCCTGAAAATGGTGGATATAGATGGTCAATACAGGTATTCCAACGTGGTAAATATAAGGTTGCCTTATCGTCCAAACCTGATCGTAGAAGGGAACCCTTTTGGGAACAAGTTGGTTTTAGCTTTCAATTCCATTGGTAATGACGAAGCGACTATCCGAATCTACGATGGGGTGGGAAGGAACCTGGTTGTGCGCCGGTTTCAGCTCAGAGCCGGATTGAATAGACTGTCGATGGACAATTTGGGGATGCTTCCCAGCGCCACATATATAATGGAGTTCCAAACCAGCCAGCATAGGGTCACTCGAAAAATCATCAAAACGCAAAGGTGAGTCACCCTTGTTTACGTAATTTCAGAACGTATTCGAATTAATAGATTGACTATTAATAAGTTATATAATTTCCCTTACTCAAGAGTGTAAAGAAGGGTGACTCACCCTTCTCATGAAATCGGTGAATACCCACAAAATCTCCGGCAAAATATTTGGTTTATGATATAAACTACTTTACTTTTAGGACAAATTTACGATTCGATGATTAAGTTGATACCATTAGCCATTTTTACCTTATCCCATGTTTTAGTTTCAGCGCAAACTACAATTTCAGGCAAAGTAAAAGACAACAAGGGTAAACCGGTTGTGGGAGCCAGCATAGCTATTAAGGATAGTTATGACGGTGGTACCAGTGACTCTTCAGGAAATTTCAAGTTCAAAACAAGTGAGCAGGGTGAACACACGCTGCTTATCACTTCAATTGGTTATAAACTGGCAGAACAGAAAATAACCATTGGATCTACAAACATTCAAACGGAAGTTGTATTGAAGGAAGAGCCCAATGAGTTGACTGCGGTAACAATTACTGCAGGCACTTTCGAGGCAAGTGACCGAAAAAGAGCCGCGGTTGTGCTCGATCCGATTGACATTGTCACTACCGCAAGCGCCAATGCAGATGTAACCCAGGCATTGAAGACACTACCGGGTGCACAACAGGTAGGCGAAACCGAAGGATTATTTGTTAGAGGCGGAACTGCTGCTGAATCAAAAATCTTTATTGATGGTACGCTGGTAAATAAATTCTTTTACAGCAGCGCTCCGAATATCGCAGGTTATGGCCGCTTTTCTCCGTTCTTATTTAAAGGTACAGTCTTTAGCACGGGTGGTTACTCTGCATTATATGGACAAGCGCTTTCATCTGCGGTAATTCTTGAATCAATAGATCTTCCTGAACAAACTTCTGCAACGCTAGGTATATCGATGCTAAGCGTTGGTGGAGGATATCAGAAATTAAACAAGAAGAAAACTGCGGCATGGGGTATAGAATACAACTATACAGATTTATCACTTGCATTTGCAGTTATCAAACAAAAGCAGGATTATTTTCAGATGCCGAAAATTCATGATCTGAGTGCACATTTCCGCATCAAGACTTCTCCAACTGGCTTTATCAAATATTATGGAAGTTTTAGTTCAAACAGATTCGGCTTTCACGAACCTAGTCTCGATACGGCCGGTTACCTCGACATGTTTAAAATGAAGAATCTTTATACCTATCACAATCTTTCCTGGAAGGATAATCTTGGAGGAGGTTGGAAGTTCAATACCGGCGTTTCCTATACAAATAACAGGGATGAGATCAGCAGCAGGTTGCAGGATCAAAACGAAAAAACTGTCAGCCTCGGTGGACTTGAATTCAAAAACTTTGATGTGAATCCCACTGGCAACTATTTTAATGCAAAGGCAGTAATTGAAAAAAGACTGTATGGATTAAGCGCGATCCGTTTTGGTACAGAATACAATTACTCCAATGACAAGGCCAGCGTCATAGATTACATGGGCAACAAGTACAATAGCACCCTCGAAGAAAATGTCAATGCACTATTTGCCGAAGGCGACGTTTATATAACCAATGGACTTGCTGCAAAACTTGGTGGAAGAGTTGAGCATTCTTCTACATTGGATAGATACAATTTTGCTCCCAGGGTTTCTATCGCTTATAAAACCGGGAAAGGCGCACAGGCTTCCGTAGCATATGGAATCTTCTATCAGAACCCCGAAACAAGATATCTCCCTTCGCCAAATCCATTGAATTTCTCAAAAGCCACTCATTATATCGCGCAATACCAGGTTGTAAGAAATCAACGGGTATTCAGAGCTGAAGTATTTTATAAGGAATACGATCAATTGATCAAAACAGGTTTTGCAAATGGTCGTGATGGACTTGCTATCAATAACCAGGGATTCGGTGATGCAAAAGGATTTGAATTTTTCTGGAGAGACAAGAAGACAATTAAAAATTTCGACTACTGGATTTCTTATTCCTATCTGGATACAAAAAGAGATTA
>JGI10213J12805_10013353_pt1 | contig 13278 bp, 15 predicted proteins | sample WisNatreferecore_FD_12805 | JGI IMG/M metagenome (IMG submission 12805)
TGCAATCTTAGCTGGATTTTCTTCAGTGATCCTTGTCATGCTTTTGGGACAATCAAGGGTATTCTATTCAATGTCGAATGACGGATTATTGCCCAAGGTTTTCTCAACCCTGCATCCGAAGTTCAGGACACCTTATAAATCAAACATGCTCCTTTTCCTTTTCGTTTCACTTTTTGGTGGATTCGTTCCGGAAAGTGTGGCAGGCGACCTTACCAGCATCGGAACCCTTTTTGCATTCGTTGTGGTGAGTATTGGGATCTGGATTATGAGGGTTAAGAACCCTGAAATTCCGCGTCCATTCAGAACACCAGCTGTTCCGATAGTTTCTACATTGGGTGCATTAATTTGTTTGACGATGATCATTTCATTGTCACCCGGTACCCAATTAAGTGCATTGATATGGATGGTAGTAGGCTTAATCATCTATTTCGGGTATAGCCGAGCCAAGAGCAAGCTGAATACTTAACAGGAATTCAACAATCAAAATAATAGAGCCGTTACCTAACTTTAGGAACGGCTTTGTTTTATTGCAAATTGTAAATTGCAAATTTGAAATAATTCTGATGCTTCGAGAAATCTTCGATAAGATCGCTCGTGAAATGGAAAACTATTTCCAAAAAAATTCATTGAATGCAAAAGTGATTGCGGGTAATTCGGTGAAAGAATCGGATAAGAATGCTGTATACCTCGAATTGCAGGATTATGGCATCGATCCCCTTTTAAAGAACCAGTCGCGTAGCTATGATGAACCTTCCTCGAATTATTCTCATATCATCATATTTTCTGTTTTGCCCTCTGCTACTTCTTATGAAAACAACCTGCAATTACTGGAAACCTGTGTCCGGTTTTTTGATGATCACCACTTCTTTGAATTGTTAGTTAATAAGAAAGAATTCGAACTGTCCATTTCACTAAAATCAAGCAATCCTGCTGAAATCAATCAATTCTGGATAGCCCGGCAACAAACCCCGAAGCCGGTTTTGTTTTATAGTGCAAGAGTCTCTGCTATTTGATTTACGAATTACGAATTACGATTTACGATTTACGATTTGCTGAAGCTTTAAGAGTCACCCAAGTTTAGGACTTGGATGGCTGAGGCTTATGAGTTATTTTTGCCGCCCCTACAGACAGCAATTGGAATCTAGCAATAGAACACCCTGCCAGGAGGGAAGAAATCGTAAATCGTAACTCGTAAATCGTAAATCTCCAATGGGTCGGATCTTCGAAGTAAGGAAATCAACTATGTTTGCCCGCTGGGACCGGATGGCCAAGCAATTTAGCCGGATTGGAAAGGAAATTGCTATTGCAGTTAAGGCCGGTGGACCAGATCCCAATACCAATCCCGCGCTGCGTAGATGCTTTGCGAATGCTAAGAGTGTGAACATGCCAAAGGATCGCGTGGAAGCCGCGATCAAGAGAGCCCAGGGAAAGGACATGACCAATTATGATGAAATTCTTTACGAAGGTTATGCTCCGCATGGTGTTGCACTACTTGTTGAAACCGCAACCGATAATCATGTTAGAACAGTGGCGAATGTAAAAGCTCATTTCAACAAAGGCGGCGGAACCTTAGGCAATAGCGGATCCGTTTCATTCCAATTCAAAAAAATGGGTGTATTTAAGTTGAAGCCAGAAAGCTTGAATGCAGATGATCTCGAATTGGAATTGATCGATTTTGGTTTGGAAGAATTAGGTGAAGGAACCGGAGAAAATGGAGAAACAGTATTGGTAGTTCGATGTGCATTCAACGATTTCGGTAACATGCAAAAAGCCCTTGAAGAAAAAAAGATAACTCCTATAAGTGCGGAAGTAGAATGGATTCCGAGTACAACTGTTCCGGTGAATGATGTACAAGCTGAAGATGTGAGCAAATTAATTGAACGCCTCGAGCAAGATGAAGATGTGCAGAAGGTGTTTCATAATATGGGTTAACTTACTCCTCATATCTCACAAACGAGAATGTCCTTGAATTTTTAATCCTTTCTCCATCAAATCCAAAGTAAAAAACGGAATTCACCCATCCTGCAGCAAATATCAGTTTCGTATCAGGAGTGATTGCAAAATCATTGCAAACGTCGAAACCGGCTCCGCCCATATCCGCGATCCACAGAAGGCCCCCAGTGGCATCGTATTTAGAAATAAAAATATCATTGCCTCCTTGAAATTCCGGGATATCACAGGAGCAAATGGTTCAAAATCATTTTGGGTAGTATAACAGGTGATTATTTGTTGTTAAGTAACTTAATAAGTGCTTTCAAAATCTGATAACAGATACACCCGTAGTTGGAAATGAATTAAGAATCATTAACTCTTCAATCCCTTCTTGCAACGAAACTGTTTTTCCCAACAATTTTTGTGGCTGAATTTTCCCGGAACGAATCATTTCAAGCATTGAAGGATATTCATGCGCCTGCATACCATGACTGCCAATAACTTCTAGTTCGTTTGCAATTACTGCACTCATCGGCAATGGCGGATCGGATTCTTTTCCCGCCAAAAGACCCAGTTGAATATGTTTTCCCTGTTTTCGCAATGACAGTATGGAATTGCGACAGGTTTCGCGACTACCTAGAGCATCGATTGAAATAGCAGCCCCACCATTAGTAAGTTCGTGGATCGCGTAAGGAATATTTGAAACTCTTTTTGCATTGATCGTTTCAACTGCACCAATGCTTTGTGCGAATCTTAATTTCTCATCATCGATATCTATTGCAATAGGTTTAGCATTGAATGCAGCTGCGATCATGATGGCAGAAAGTCCAACACCTCCGCAACCATGAACGGCGATCCAATCTTTCGCTTTTAGTCTGCCTTGCTTTATTATTCCTCTCCACGCGGTGATGAAGCGACAACCCAATACAGCAGCAGTCGTATAATCGATTTCCTCGGGAAGAATTACAAGGTTATTCTCCGCATAAGGAATTCTCACATACTCTGCGAACGAACCCCAACCGGTAAATCCGGGTTGATAATAATTATCGCAGATCTGTTGCTGACTATTGAGGCATTGTGGGCAATGACCGCAGCCCAAACAAAATGGCAACGTAACTCTGTCTCCATTTTTGAATTTTCGAATAGCTGAGCCTGTAAGTTCAATTGTCCCGGCCAGTTCATGTCCGGGAACATGCGGCAAGCGAACATCTGAATCATGCCCCTGCCATCCGTGCCAGTCGCTGCGGCAAATTCCGGTTGCCTGCACTTTTATGACTACATCATCCGACCCGGGCTCAGGGTCGGGCAGGCTTTCGATTCTGATCTTTTCTTTGAATTTTTCGTAATAGGCGGCACGCATTGCACTAATTTAAGGACAGCGGGGAAATTCCTGCGCATAAACTGGGGTAAATACAAAGAAACACTGCCATGGTACAAGCTTTGAACTAATATATTGAGATTTATTAATCTAAAACTGAATAAAGTGAAAACATTACTTTTCGCAGCTATTGCGCTGCTCATAAGTGCCGCTGTCGAGGCACAATCCGTGACCATCCGTTTTGAAGGCACCAATAGTTCAACAGGAAATCCTTTGCACTTTGCTGCCGAGGTGGATGGCACAATCTACTATTCTTACAATGCCGATTTAACTCAAAATTCAAGAGTTAGACAGCTTGTAACAAAGAATTTGAATTTAGGGAACCATCGTATTGCCGTTTACGAAGTGGACGAGAACTCGGTAGTGAATACCAGCACCAATGTCCCCGTTTATAACAATACCTTTCAATTGAGAAATGGTTATGATATGGTCATTGCCATCCGCAGGAATGGCCAGGTTGCTTTCACTGAAAAAAAATCAACTACTTCAACTGCAGGCATTGGCACCGGTCGAACCGCAATGTCATCTACAGAGTATGATAAGTTGATGCAATCGGTGAAATCAAAATGGTCGCAGACATCAAAGTACAATGCGATCAAATCTGCTTTTAATAATAAGGCGTATTATTTCACCACCGACCAGGCGGGGGAATTGACTTTATTGGTCACCTCAGAACCGAAAAGACTTGAACTGATCAAGCTTTCCTATCCGAGGATCACCGATCCTGAAAGCTTTCCTGATGTAGTTGAACTCTTTAGTTCACCAGCCAACAAAGACAATATCCAGAAGTTTATAGACTCCAAAAATCCAGGCACTAACACTACTACGGAGCAATATGTCAATCGAATTCCTATGAGCGATTCGGATTTCGACAAGCTACAGACAAAAGCGAGTTTGCATTTCCGTCAATCTAGTGTTGTGAGGGATATCAGAGAAGCGTTGAATAACAAGAATAACTATTTCACAATTGTACAGATACGCACACTCTTATCGATGGTTTCAACTGAATCGGATAAGCTGGCGTTAGCAAAACTGGCCTATCACCGTACAACTGATCCAAACAATTTTAATCAGTTGTTTGATGTGTTCGCCAGCCAGTCAAGTGTAGATAATTTGAATAATTATATAAGAACAACTCGTTCTTAAAAGAAATCCTTGAGGGAGGCTATCTCCTTGACTCCAGGATTTTTTTGTTAGAAAATAGCCTTCTGGCAAGAAAAGAAGGTAATAAGGGATAGAGGAGCTGTCCGAAATAACTCTTCGGAATTTGCTCCTCTATTCCTGTTTTTACTGGTTCATGATCCGGGCATGTATAGGTGCCGAAGATCTTATCCATTATAGGAGAAATATTAGCATAGTTCCCAGCATCGCGGTTCAAATCGTGATGCCAATGGTGCAATTCAGGTGCCCCGATTAGGATCCGCAAGGGACCAATTGGAATACGCACATTCGAATGGATATAAATCGCCCAAATCCCCCGAAAGGCAATCATACCAGAAACTGTCTCTTGTGGAAATCCTATAATAAAAGCGGGAAGGTTTATCAATCCCAATGTGTAAAGCGTATCAAGAGGATGCTCTCTGTGTGCAGCCAACCAATCCAGGTGTTCTGCACTATGATGTACTTTATGGAATCGCCATAAAAACCCAACTTTATGCTGAAGCCTGTGTCCCCAATAAATAATAAAATCACTCAAAATAATGACTTCAATAGCCTGAAGCCACCAGGGTTGATTACCTACAGCCTTCCTGAAGCCTGCAGGGATTAATCCATCAAGCCAGAAACTAAAATAACTGAGCATCCAAAGTACAAGGCCACTCCATAGGAGGTATTGTCCAAGAAAAAAACAAAGATCCAATACCCATGAAGGACGTAACAAACCCTTCCTGGCCTCAGCGGGAAATACCCGTTCCATGGGGAAAAACATTAACAAGAGAAACAAAAAACTTAAGCCCGCCGCCTCTAATTGATCCATCAAATCCATTACGTTTTGTTTAATCAACTCTTATTGTTTTTTTCGCGTGGTATCCTTCTCCGGAACAAAAATCTTCCCAGACTTTGAGCTACTAAGGATTGATTTTTCTGATTTAATTCTAATAGTATCAAATTTCCTTTTTTCTAAACTGTCGAGCTTTACCCATTCTGGTTTAACTTCCAGGACTCTCATGGATTTGGATCCGGGAAGGATCATCTCTGGCTTCAAAGTATCTCTGACTGGTTTTTTACTCGTATCGTTCCATTCAACCTGAGGAGATACTTTGTTAGACTGTGAGTTGTATTTTCCACTAAATATTCCTGATCTATAGGCCACGAAGGAGATCATTAGTAGCATGAATCCCGTCAATGTTATATACTTAATTAAGTGATTTTTTGGACCCATGGTATTTCAAAATAAGAGAGTTTGCAAATCAGTTGTAGAAGTCCGCGCCCCTCGAGTATATCTGATGCTTGATTCTCCTGAATTGCATAAGGGGCCACTTGCAGGAAATAATCAAAGTTTGCGGGAATATTCCTCAAGAGCGGCCCTTTCCTTCTTATTTAAGCTGCTCATTCCGCTTTTATTAATCTTTTCCAGTATCCTGTCAATCTCTTTTTGTTTTGAAACCTTTTCCGCATTGTACGCATGATCGATATTGTAGTATTTGGGGTGTTGCTTAAAAAAGTAATTGTCAACGAGTAAAATATGCGGCCTTGTCAGTATCAGGTAAATGAAAATGAGCGTAGGAACAAGTATGATCGTTATGGTGAGCCAGTTATTTACAAGTGCAGGTGGGTCAAATAGTATGCCGACGAGCATACCAACCAAGGCGCCACCTAAATGTGCTTCATGTCCGATATTGTCGCGTTTTGATTTGATGCCGTAGATCGAAACCAACACGAAGATCAAACCGAATAACCAGCCAGGCATTGAGATTGGTAAAAAGAACAAACCGACATTCATTCCTGGAAACAAGGCAATCGATGCGAATATGATTCCGGAAATTGCACCCGACGCTCCAACTGAAGTATAGTCACCATTGTTGCGGTGAATGAAAAGAGCTAACAAATCCCCGCCTATGAGACTGGCAAAATAAACCAATAGAAACTGGAAGGAACCTAAATATGATTCAACCATTCCGCTGAATGCAGCCAGGGCAATGGTATTAAAGATCAAATGAAACCAATTAACGTGCAGAAATCCGGAGCTGATCAACCGGATATATTCTTTATAGACCAGTATTCTTTCAACCTCGAATTTGTAACGGTCGAAGAATGCAGGATTGTTGAATCCTCTGATGGAGATGATCACATTTAGGATTAAAAGCAAGAGGCTGATGATACCGGTGCCGGACATGAGTAAAGGGACTTATTTATTGGTAATTTATTGACGATTTTTTATTTCTATGAGGTAATTTTTCCCGGCGGTTCGATTTTAAACCACTCAGTAAACAAAGTAATATGCTAATGCGCCCGCTGAAAGGAAAAGCAGCACATAATTATTGATCCAATGAATTTTCAAAATCCCGGACGCGGAGAGCAGGCTGACCAAACACAATCCACCCAGCATTATAAATTCAAAAGCACCGGGAATAAATGCGCCAATATGCTGTATATAACAACCGCCATCAGCCTCACACCAGGACATTTTAACGGGTCGCCGAAACAACAGTGTTCTGTACACCCCAATTTCCTGATCTATTAAAATTGTATTGAAATGATATTCTGTAACACGGTATTTGTTACCGTCTTTTGTAATGAGGTAAAAATCCTTGTATTTGGGTTTTCGCCCCACATCTATTGAGCCGTTATCTACCACTTCCCTATTATCCCTTTTTGGTAGGACATAATTATCAAGCATGAGAATCGCGATCAAAACAAAGGCGATATGGGGTATTATTTTTTGAGCAAACTGCCGAAACATGTGATTGATATTTTCATTAAACTTTTTTCCTTGTATTTTTTCCCCATTGAAACGCGAAATATAACAACACAATGATCACAACAATCTGAAATACATTAAGGATGGTAACTAACGGAGGGGTAGGCTCGTATGTTTGTTGCAACCCAGTCGAAGGAGAACATATAGTTTGACCAACAGGATGCATAAAAGATTTGATTAAAAGGTAAGACACAACCAGAAAAGCTAATCCGGAAATTAGAATAATCACGTTTGAAAACCTGGCAGAGAATTTTCTACGTCGCTCTTTAATAAAAAAGATGGAAAATGTTATAAAGAAAAATAAAGGAATGAACAGAATCATCCATAGCGGAAAAACAAAGTAGGTATCGTGCAAATGAATATCAAATGTCTCGTTTCCTGGAATCAAATTGTAAAAGAGAAAGGCCAATAGAAGCGAGGTAAGAAAAATGATGAAGATCCAAAGAAACTCTTTCCATATAGGCTTAAGCATAAGGAACTATCTGTTCCCGAATATATGTACAATTGAGCGTAAGTCTCAATAGGTGATTACCTATAGTCTGGCGATTAATAATTCTTAGCCGGCTGGTAACAAATCAGCATCACCCCGAGCGGGAATGTTTTTGTTTTCACCAGTTTAAGTGCAGGCGTATGCATGCCATCGCGGAAAAATCGTTTCCCCTGTCCTACCATTATCGGATGTACGAGAAATTGGTATTCGTCGATAAGAGCCGTACCCATCAGGGATTGTACAAGGGTAGCGCTTCCGTCAATGAGGATCTGCTGGCCGGGTTGATTCTTCAACCGGCTGATCTCTTCTACGATATTGTTTCGGATTATTGTTGAATTATTCCAGTCGGCCGATTTCAGGGAGGAAGAAACTACAAATTTGGGAACACTATTTAGCTTCTCTGCAATTCCCATTTCGTTGTTCTTAAACTTCGACCAGTAAGGTGCCAGCATTTCATAGGTTGTCCTTCCATAGAGCATGGCATCAGATGCCTGGACCACATTTTGGATATATTCTGTTTTTTCATCGCTTTGAAAGGGATGAAACCATTCATCCATACTGTCTCCATCAAAAATTCCATCCAGTGTTATCCACTCCTTCACTATTAACTTTCTCATGGGTTGAATTTAAGTGACCCCTTGCTGTTCACCCGAATGGCTGCCAGCCCGATATTAATCTCCAACCGAGTTATAGCAAAAGGTATGCTAACTGACCGCGAAGGTGGATAATTCAACCAATTCTTCAATTTTTTTGTCGGAATGAAATTCTAAAGCGGAGTCAAATCAGATTTGTTATTTGCCTGTACCCCTGGAACTCCAGTTTCGTATTTCGATCGGTCGATCTGCATGTTAATTGCGGTCCAGGTTTGATCCTTCACCTGCCGCAACAATTTCTTTTCTGGATTGATAACAAAACCGACTTTTTCATAACATTTGATCGCACCATGGTTCCAGTCAAATACGTTTAGTTCAATCAAGTCTTTGTCGAGATTTGTAAATGCATAATCCAATAATAGTTTCATAATCTTTGGGCAGAGTCCCCTGCCCCGGTGAGTTTTATCTCCTATCAATATTCTGGCAAGTTTTACGGCGTTTTCCAGAAGGTATATTTCTGCGTGGCCAATTCCTTTATTTGTTTCACCATCTACAAGCCGAAAAGCGATCCTGTTCTTATCACTGAGAGGCTCGTCCAATTGTTCGGGCGTCAACGGAAACTTGAACAATGGGCCGGCGAATTGCATTAATTCTTCTTCACTGTCTACCCATGAGATGAGATCATCATAATGCTCTTTTCCAAATTTCTCGAGTCGTATCATAACATTAGTCTATTGTCATTGCCTATTGCCTATTGCTCATTGCCTATTGCCTGTTGCAATCTCGCCTTTACAAGAAAGTACTGCGCATTCCTAAGTTCAACTCTGTCGCAATTTTTATCTACGATTTCCATCAATTTCGAATAGTATGCTTTCGCCATCTGTGTGTTATTGGTCTTCTCTGCTGCCAACCCCGCGCCGTATAACGCATTAAAACGGTAAGGGCGTGTTTTCAAATCCGCTTCGTAGGCTTCGATGGCTTTGTCATATTGATTGAGGCGCATGAAAAGATCAGCGAGCAGTTCTCTTGCTGGTAGCACTTCGCCTGGGGTAACCGGACTCTTATCAGTCTTATCTTCCATTTCTGCAGCGGCCTGCATTAATTTCACGGCTTCTTCCTTATTTCCTTTGGCGAATTGAATCCATGCTTCTCCGGTTTTAATTTGAATAGCTACCTGGTTTGCTTTATATGCATCTTTTTGATCGAGCAGCGTTTTATGGAGCATTTCCAATTCCTTTAATTCTTTTTCTGCTAAACCAATATTGCCTGTATTAGCCGCTCCAAGAATTCTTGCGAAATGAATGATCGCTTTTTGCCAGGGAAATTTTTGCCAGGGAAATTCTGTCGGATAGATTTCCAACCTGGACGCATGTTTCCACAATTTGTTTTCCAGAAAGTATCTGGCAGGAATTGCAGCGTATGCATAGGCAACTTTGAAGTTTTCGGGATAAACCCTTTCTGCTGATTTTGAATAGTCCATCTGTTTCCTGGCAAGATCATTTTGCCCTTTTTGCAGGTATGCGTAGATGAGATAGTCTATCCCGTGCCATTCTTCGTCCCAATGCCCTTTGATACCTGCACCCTCGGCGTAACACTTCGCTGCTTCAACTGATGCGAGATTGGATTTGATACATTCGTCCCACAAACCAAGACGAGTAAAAATATGGGAAGGCATATGTTGCGCATGCGCCGATGATGGTGCAATTGATGCATACTTTCTTGCTGCCGGTAGTGCCAGTTCAGCCAACTCAGGATAATCGTAACTGTGAATGATATAATGGATGATGCCTGGATGACTGGGTTCACCGGGATACAAAGCGTTCAATATCTCTCCCGCTTTCTTTTGTTGTGAATAGGATTTGTCTGACAGATCCGCAGACCCATTTAAGGCCAATGCATAAAAGATCGCTGCCTCTTTATCGTTTGGATATTCCTGATGCAATTTCTCCATTGATTTTTCATAGTTAATCGCGCGGGTTCGATGATCTACTTTCTCCCAATCCTTATAGAAAGTTTCCATCGCGTCAATATAAGCCGATTCTCTTTTCGATTTACCCCCTAACCCCTTTGCAATCTGGATAGACTTGCTACCTTTTTCAAGTTCTTCCATAGTTGGAAGGGTTGGCCAAACCGGATGATAATTACTCATCGCCACTCCCCAATAGGCCAATGCAAATTCAGGGTCATAGCCAATGATCTTTGCAAAAACCTTTTCTGATTCATCGTATTCAAAGGAATGAAGCAGTGACAAACCAAGATTAAAATCCTTTTTTATTTCATCGGATGCATTCAATTCAAATCCAACAGTACCAAATTGCTGCCCGGCTGGACCGCATACAACCACTTCCCCTTTCTTTAAATTAATTGCCTTAATTGTATCAATCGATGGCTTCGTTTGAACCTCATTGCAGGACGAAAAGGTCCATAAACAATAAAAAACAGCGCTAAGGTCCAGGGCGATTCTAATTTTCATCTTTGTCGATTTGTTTTTTCGGATATTCTTTCATGGTTTCCAATCCGCGTTTGCCAACACCACTGAAGTATCTACCTGTCGCTCAGGAATTGACCAGTATTTATGTAATAAAGAATTCTTTTCATCTGTTGACAGTAAGCGATATCCATGACGTTTATAAAATTCAATCGCCCAACTTGCATCCATCCAGGTCCCTATCAAGACTGGTGTCCTGGCTATACTTTCAAGGAATTTAAGCAATTTACTCCCGATACCCTGATTCTTATTCGCGGTGCGGACATAAGCATGTCTAATCAGGGTGACTTCTCCCTTAAATTGAATACCCATCACCCCGAGTATCTTATCATTTTCCCTATAACACCAGAACTCAACGCCCTCATCAATCTGCCTTTTCAATTCCTGCTCCGGCATATACGGATCATGCCAACGATCTTCGGGTATTATTCCACGATAGGCCGAGGCAGCATCGTTGATGATGGTGTAGATTTCGGAAAAGTCCTCTTGTCGGCATTTACTTATCATGATACAATTGAGGTCAGACAATAATCAATAAAATGCTTTTGTCAAATGTTCCCTTATAATGAGTTGTTATCAATGTTGATTATTAAAAATCCCTCATCCACGTCATTCAGTTGCGTCAATAGTTCACCATCTTCGGTAAAGATGGAAGATTTACCTCCACAATCATATCCTCCTGATTCGCCAACGCAGTTCGAGAACAGCACTATCATCGAGTAATTCTTAGCGATTTCCGAAAGGCGAGCCATTGTTCTTTGCATAGCGTCTTTCGACTTCACGGAACTGGAAATATAAAACTCCGCTCCATTTCTATATGCGCTCTCGGCATGTGCCGGTACAGATAATTCATAACAGATCGACAACGCGATATTGTTACTTTCGCCAACTATTTCATTTTCATTTTGGCCGCTCACAAAAAACTTTTCTTCATCGGGGTGGATATATTTCTTATTGTAAAGATGCCGTGGAGCATTTGGACGAAAGAGGATCATACTGATAGTGATCCCGGCATTATTGCGAATTGGCATTCCAACGCCGATGGTCACCTGATTCGAATTACTGATTTCCTGGAATACATCAAATCTGGGATCATCGACCTCGGTCGCAAGTTTATCGGCCAGTTCGGGCTCATAACCCGTTATCGACAATTCAGGAAATATAATAACTTCCGCATCCTGCGCAATTGCAGCACCTATTAATTTCTTGTGATTTTCAATATTAGTTTGAATATCTCCCCTAACCGGTCTTGTCTGTACTACGCAGAGTTTCATTGGATAAGTTAATAGCCGATAAATTTAAACCATTTTAATTGAACGCTGCTAATCAGGATTTGAATTCAACGATCACCGGCACATGATCGCTGTACTTTGCCCAAAATTCATAATCACCTACTTCAACGGAATGGAGTTTTTCTATGATATCTTCTGACGCAAAGCAATAATCGATATGATAGGGTTTGTCTTTATGACGATACATGTAAAGGGTCGGATGTAGTTCTTTCCCCTGTTCCTGCTGATAGTGCCGGTGGTAGGCGCTATGAATACCTTTTTTCTCCAGGAGTTTCACCACTGTTGAATGATTTCCTTCCCTTCGAGGCAGATCCCAAATGGTATTGCTATTAAAATCGCCGACAAGAATCGTTTGTTTTCTTTTAAGCAATCGGCCGTAATGATGAATAGCCTTCCAAACCTGTGTTACATATGTACCGTCAGGATCAAGCGGATTATAAGCCCAGATTGCAAACAATGTAAATCTCATACCGTTTGCATTACTTACGGAAACCGGAATGATTGTCTTTAATTCTGGATTATGCTTTTTGTGAACCTTGAACTTTAGATCACCATAGGCAAATATTCCCAATCCTTTGTTTTGATTTGATCCAAACCATAGCCAATCACTTGGTTTGAGATTTTCATCGTCAAAATTCATCTTATCTGGATGTTCACATTCGGGAATGACAAGGATATCGGGTTTGAATGCATGTACAAGCACCGCTTTCTTGCGAAAAGCCATATTGCAATTCCAGGTGATGATTTTCATTGAGAAAATGTTTCAATTCCCGTGACTCGTCACTTCTTTGGGGAACTTATCGACAATAAGATTAAGATTAATGCCGTGTTCAAGCCAGGCTTTCAATCCATCCACGACTGTTGTAAATCCTCCGGTAGAATCCCGTATCGCGTCAATCAATTCATCTCCGGTTAAATGAAAGCCATAATGTTTTATAAAGACATAGGTAGATCCATCGCTCAATGATTTAAAATCGAAATCTACGGTAGTTATGGGTTCATCCCAATCGATAATGATCTTCTTATTTTGTTGAATCTCCTTTGCTACCACTTTTGCGGATACGTTATACACTTCCCATTCCCAGGTTACGGTCTTTCCGACCTCTAACTTGCCTGAGCTTTTCGTGAACCAGAAGTTCTTTGTTATGGCAGGATCGATAAATGCTTCGAAAACTTCTGCAACTGG
>JGI10213J12805_10003750_pt1 | contig 13226 bp, 13 predicted proteins | sample WisNatreferecore_FD_12805 | JGI IMG/M metagenome (IMG submission 12805)
AGAATTGTATCATCTGGTACCAAGATGACTATAATTTCGGGTTTTGAGGCAAAAATCCTAAAGGATGGCACAGTTGATTTTCCGTCAGAATATGAAGGCTATTTTTTGATTGCAAGTTTTCATACAAATTTTTATGATAAACAAGATTGGTTCTCAGCGTTGACATCTGCAATTTCTTTGCCCTATGTAAAAGTTATTGGTCATTTGGCTCCAGAAGAATCCTTTGAGTTAACTGACAACGAATTAATTGAATTATCAACATTATTGAACGAAAATGAAAAGACTGTCGAGATCAACTCTAAATATCGGAGGCCCCCAATGAAATGGTTACGAATATTTAAAGACAATAAAGTGAATTTTCATCTAGGTAGTGATGCTCACAGTTTGACTGAAGTAGGTAACTTTAACTCTATTACCAATTTAATAGAATTCGTTAATAATTAAAGTACATTCAATAATAGATAGTAGCGCTGAAATATATTTTCATAATTAATAATTTGATGTACAAAGATCATTTTTAATAGTGCTAAGCTAAGTATCGATATTTTTTGGTAGTATGATTGATGCAATTATGAAATATCAAAGGATGAATAAAAATAGTATTGGGAATTGCTGACAGTCACTGATCTATTTTTCGATCTACTATTTTGATAAAGTCAACCCGAATTAGAAATAAACAACAATCTTTAAATTATATAAATATGATATAGAAGAGAGAATTTTCATTTATATGACTAAGATAGTGATTATAGACTCACAAGTTGCTGGAATCTCCGGCGATATGCTTTTAAGCAGTCTAATTGACGTTGGAGCAAATAAAAAAAAAGTTATTGATTCCATTTATGCTTGCCAAGATTATTTTAAAGGATCCAAAATTCGTGATGTTGATTTTATAAAGACTAGTTCTTATGGAATCTCGTGTACTAAATTCTTATTTGATTATACAGATTCTGGAAATTCACGATTAGGAAGTACATTATACAAAGCAATTTCTGCTTGTTGTGATTCACTAAATTTACCCACTATTGCAAAATCATTTGCACTTAATTCCCTCAAAAGAATAATTTTAGCAGAATCAAAAATACATGGAAGTAATTTTAGCAATACCCGACTGCATGAAATATCTAGTATAGATACAGCAGCAGACTTGATTGGTACCGCTGTTGCCTTAGAAGATTTAAGTCTACTTTCAAAAAAATTCTATACTACTGATGTTGCTGTTGGTAACGGACTGTTAAAATTTTCTCATGGGATTGTTCCCAATCCTGGCAATGCAATTTTGGAAATTTTAAGAAATAGACAAATATTATTGGTACCAGGTAAACTTGATGGAGAGCTTACAACGCCTACTGGTGCAGCTATGTTGGTCAATTTAGCTTCCGAACATATCTCTCAGTATCCTCCCATCCTACCTGAAAAAATAGGAAATGGCGCCGGTCAAAAAGAGGGAAAAAATGTTGCTAACATACTTAGAGTAGTCATTGGAGATTCAAATTTAAAGCTGAACTATACCTTTGAAAGTGTTTATGAGCTTGAAACCAATGTTGATGATGTCACAGGAGAGATGATAGGAAACATGATAGACGTGCTTTATGCAAATAATGCAAAGGATGTTACTGTATTACATGGTCTATCTAAAAAAAATAGACCGTCATTTTTAGTAAAAGTGTTAACAGATAAAATATCTAAAGATTCACTGATTCAAATTCTCTTAAATGAAACTGGTTCGCTAGGATGTAGAGTTAATGAAGTTAACAGGATAACAACATCTAGGTCTTTCATAACTCATCCGATAACAATAGAAAACCAGAAATTTGAGATTAAGGTTAAGATTTCAAGAGATAGTAAGGGAGAAATTAAAACGATAAAGCCAGAATACGATGACATACAATATATTTCAGCAAAGCTAAAAATTCCATACAAGAAAGTTTTTGAAACTGCATTTTGTGAGTTAATGAAGAAATACAATTGGTGATTAATTTGGAAGATATAGTTTTTCAAAGACTAATTTCATGGTTTCAGGATAAGGATCAAAAAGCAATAGTTGCATTATCTGGGGGTGTTGATAGTGCTGTTGTCACACTTGCTGCAAAGAAAGCATTAGACGAAAGAGCAATCGCTGTTACCGCGAACTATAACACTCTTTCTGCTGACGAATTAAAGTCTGCAATAAAAATTGCAAAAGAGATAGACATTGAACATAAGATAGTAAGATACAATGAATTGAGCAATGCGGATTTTATTAAGAACGATTCACTGAGATGTTATCATTGTAGGACTGAATTAGCATCGTATTTGTTGCAGGAAGCAAAAAAAATGGACGTACCATTGATAGTCGATGGTACAAATATAGATGATTTGAAGGATTATCGCCCAGGAATCAAGGCATTAAGAGAATACGGTATCAAAAGTCCACTGGTAGAATTGGGAATCGGGAAACGAAATATTAGGAGTATTGCTAAATCAAATAATCTATCGGTATTTGATAAACCGTCAAATTCATGTTTGGCTTCAAGGATACCCTATGGAACACCAGTAACATTTGAAAAACTAAGAAGAATAGAAGCAGCTGAATTTTTAGTCAAATCCGTTTTCAATGTCGGACAAGTCAGGGTCAGAGATCATCAAGACCTCGCAAGAATCGAAGTAGGGCACGAAGAGATCAAAGAGATGTTTGACCGAGATAAACTTTTAGAGATTGATTCAAAATTAAAAAACCTAGGTTTCAAGTACGTTGCCTTAGATTTATCAGGTTACAAGAGCAGAGATAATATCAATATCAATACTCTTTCTAGCACCAAAACGATTTAAGTCTCAAGCCGATCAGTACAAATCGATAAACTGTTGTTGCCTGACAGAAAGATTAACATTGAACAGATTACGATCAAAGACATGGCGAAATTAAAAGAAGGAGACGTGGCTCCTGATTTTGAATTACCCGATATTGACATGAACATGCATAAACTTAGAGATTTTAGCGGTAAGAACACAGTATTGGCATTCTTTCCAGCTGCAGAATCTCCAGTATGCACTTCTGAAATGTGTGTTTTCAGGGACTCCCTGAAAGAATTTGAAAGTAACAATACAACAGTTGTTGGCATTTCAGTTGATGGTCCGTTTGCAAATAAGATATTTAAAGTAAATAGACACCTGAATTTTCCTCTTTTGAGTGATTACAAGAAAGAAACAATTAGTGATTATGGAATTGTAATGAAGGATCTTGGTCCTTTGAAGGACTACAATGCCGCAAAAAGATCTGTCTTCCTGTTAGACAAAAATGGAATAATTAAATATATTTGGATTTCAGATAATCCCCTCGTTGAGCCAAATTACGATGAAATTAGAAAGAAACTAAAGGATATCAACAACTGATAGGTAGATCACTAGGATATTTTATCCTCGTGGAATACTATTACCTTATTCTATTAGTGCAACAATATCGTTTCTTGAAACCGTATCTCCTACTTTTACCTTTATATCTCTAATCTGGCCCTCTTTGTGGGCTTTTACAGCAACTTGCATTTTCATAGATTCAAGTACAATAATTGAATCCCCTTTTTTTATTTGGTCACCTGCCTTTAACATTATCGAAACAACTCGACCGGGAATTTGACTCAAGAGTTTGTTTTCTCCAGATGAAGATCCACCTAACACCATAGATTTTTCCAAAATTTCAGTCAATTTCGAATGTTTCTTGAGAATAATTTGTTCTCCATTCATTAACATTTTAATGTACGAGCTGCCAAATTCTATTATCTTAGCGGTTCTATATGAATTGTCTAAAATAAATTCTAATATACTGTTTTTGAGACCGATTATCTTGATAGAATGATCTTTGCCATTTATAGTAGCAATAATTTCACCATTCACACTATATTCTGAAATTGAACCTGAAAGGACGCTATCTAAATTATTAATTTTAAATTCCATTTTTAATATTTCCACTCCTTACCCAATGAGATAATGAATGTTCTTGTAATGGATTGGCTTCGTTATTTCGTCCCTTCAAAAATTCAGAGAAAAGTAAAGCAGCAGCAACAGAAGCATCGGATATCTGTAGGTTTTTCTTCTTTAATTGAGTCTGCATTAAATTTAATAAATTATATTTTTCCAAGTAATCTGTGGAGATATTTCCTTCAATAAAGTTCTTCTCATTCATTATGGTTCGATAGAGGGGAATAGTTGTGTTTATCCCTTCTATCATAAATTCATCCAAAGCATTGGACATTCTGACCCTTGCTTCATTGAAATCTTGTCCCCATGTTATCAATTTTGCGACCAGAGAATCATAATAGCCCGATACGCTACATCCAGGGTACAAATACGTATCTACTCTAACACCGGGGCCATATGGCAGATTACAATCTGGTACAAGTCCAACCGAAGGAACAAAGTCATGAAATGGATCTTCTGCATTTATTCTACATTCTATTGCTGATCCGTTAAGATTGAGATCCGATTGTTTAAAAGGAATCTCTTCACCGCGTGCAATTCTAATCTGCAATTTAACAAGATCAATACCCGTAACTAATTCTGTAACCGGATGCTCTACCTGAAGACGGGAATTAACCTCAATAAAATAAAAGTTGCCCTTTTCATCCCTCAAGAACTCGGCAGTCCCTGCATTGAGATAATCCACGGACTCTGCAGCTCTAACAGCTATTTCGCCTATCTTTGATCTAGTTTTCTTATCAACAACTGAAGATGGAGAAAATTCGATGAGCTTTTGGTGACGCCTTTGTATGGAGCATTCCCGTTCAAATAGATGTCTGCCGTTTCCCCTGGAATCTCTTACAAGTTGGAACTCTATGTGTCTGATTCCTTGAAGAAATTTCTCAACATACAATCCAGATTTACCAAATGCCGCTCTCGATTCTGCAGACGCCATTTCGAATTCTTCTCTAAGCTTCTTTTCGTTGTCTGCAAAACGGATTCCTCTTCCACCACCACCGTACGCGGATTTAAGTAGCACGGGATAGCCAGCCTCTTCAGCGATTCCGACTGCCTCATCTACCTCTTCTAAGATATCATCGCTTCCTGGTATTGTTGGCACTTCTGCCTTTTTCATTATTTCTTTACACTTCATTTTATCACCAGTTAATGCCATGGCCTCACTGGTGGGACCAATAAAGATAATTCCCCTTTCTTCACATTTGGCTGCAAAGGTTTCATTTTCAGACAGAAATCCATAGCCCGGATGGATTGCTTCGGCCCCTGCACTTTCAGCAATTTCAATGATCTTATCTATGTTAAGGTAGCTTTTGGTTGGTGCTGGAGGACCAAGATAGTAGGCTTCATCGGCACTCTTTACATGCTTTGATCTTAAATCTTCATCAGAATACAGTGCAATAGATTTTATCTTCAATTCCTTGCAGGCTCTAATCACTCGGAGAGCTATCTCCCCTCTGTTTGCAATCAATATACTTGATATTAATTTCCCCATTCCAAATCTCCTCTAAAGATTGATGTTTCCATGTTTCCTTACCGGTCTAGACTCTCTTTTGTTCTGCAATACGTTAAGAGCCTTTACTATCATTATTCTAGTTTCAATCGGGTCGATAACAAGATCGATTATTCCCTTTTCTGCTGCAATGTACGGGTTTGCAAATTTCTCTCGATATTCTTTTGCCAGTTTCTTTTTAATTTCTATTGGATTTTTAGAATTCTTGAGAGCTTTTCTGTGTACAATGGTTATGGCAGCCTCCGGGCCCAACACTGCAATTTCTGCGGTCGGCCATGCGTAGTTTATGTCTGCCCTCAGATTCTTACTTCCCATCGCAATGTATGCACCACCATAAGCCTTTCCGACAATGCACGTTACCTTAGGAACTGTAGCTTCACAATACGCATAGAGCAACTTGCTTCCATGGCGTATTATGCCATTATGTTCTTGGTCTGTTCCTGGCAAGTAACCTGGAGTATCAACCAGAGTAATAATCGGAATGTTAAAACAATCGCAAAAACGTATAAAACGTGCTGCTTTTGTTGAAGAATTGATATCCAATGCACCAGCAAGATACATTGGTTGATTAGCAACTATTCCAACTGCTTTTCCGTCAATCCTTGCAAAACCGACCAGGATATTTTCTGCAAAATGTTCGTGTACTTCTAGAAAATCTCCCTTGTCAACAAGTATTTTTATAATTTGCTTCATATCATATTGTTCATAAGGATTTTCTGGTAGTATTTTTGAAAACTCTGGTTCGAGTCTATTTGGATCATCCTGTGACTCAGATACAGGTGATACTTCTAGATTATTCTGAGGAATAAATGAAATTAATTTCTTAATTTTATCCATACATTCATATTCATTTTCTGCTACAAAGTGAGCAACACCAGATCTTGTTGAATGGGTTCTTGCTCCACCCAGGTCTTCAAAGGATACCTCCTGGCTGAGAACTTCTTTTACCACTTCAGGACCTGTAACAAACATCTGACCAATATTTTCGACCATAATAACAAAGTCTGTCATCGCAGGTGAATATACTGCTCCGCCCGCGCATGGGCCAATGCTTGCTGTTATTTGTGGAATAACACCCGAGGCCATAGTATTTCTAAAAAATATATCACCATATCCATCAAGACTCATTACCCCTTCTTGGATTCTTGCCCCCCCTGAATCCAAAATACCGATAAGCGGTGCACCAACCTTAATTGCATGATCCATTAACTTTACAATTTTTTTGCCAGCCATTTCACCGAGCGATCCACCAAGAATTGTAAAATCGTAGGCATAAACAAAGACCTGTCTTCCGTTGATAGTACCAAAACCTGTAATGACACCATCGCCATAATATTTTGCTGTATCAGTATCAGTTGATCTTTGCACGACATACTTGTCTATTTCAATAAAAGAATTACTGTCTAGCAGTAAATCCAGTCTCTCCCTTGCAGTTAATTTACCCTTTGCATGTTGAGCTTCAATTCTTTCTTGTCCACCTCCTATCTCTGCTTTTTTTTTCATTTCATGTAGCCGGTTTATCTTTTCATCATGCATAACAATTTTAAACAGCATATATTCGCATATAAATTCATTATAGCTAAACCTAGAACTTATTAACTAAATATGGGATCTATGTCTTTATTTTAGTTAATTCTTTGATTATTTTCCCTTAGGTAAAGATTTATTCTCTCAGTCCTGTCCTTCCGCCTCCTGCCCTTCGAAAGTAGTTCATGCCCATATTATAATTTTCATATAATGATTCTAACAATTCTATTTCAGACAGAAGGCCTTCGAGTTCGTATTTTGAAGCGTTGGGATCGTTTTTCATTGACTCATATTTTTCAATTTTTTCTACAATAAGTTTTCCAACGTTCTGTTCGTACTCGCTAGACATAATAAATATAAAATTTTTGTCGGTTTAATGTCTTTCTATTTCTTTTGCGCAGAACTGGAACTGCAGCACATTGTTAATTATTTCAGACTAGCGTATTGGAGTCAATCTAATGATTTTTATTTTTTCTATCATATGCTAGGCTATACTATGTTACGTTATCTTTGACGTATATACTCTGTCCTTGAAATTTCTCTCACTATGACATCAGCTTCCTTTTCTGATGTTATGGTACTCCGAATCAAATCTTCATATTCACCTGTATCTGACAGGATCTGTCTTAAAGCTTCAAAGTAAAAACAACCAAAACTACTTCTGGAAGTATGGAAATATTGTGCAAGTGTTCGAAATGCCTTTTTCAATCCTTGGGCCCTTGAATAGATGCCCATATGTTCAAAGCCAATGCTATACCTGTTGTAACGAATATACTTATTTCGGGAATCGTAAAATAATGATTTGGTTAGGATTAATGGAAAATATCTCAGGATTTTCCAGTTTCTCATGACCAAAGATCTACTCAAGATTACATCCAATTCTGACAATCTGTCTAAGAGTATTGAAATTGTAGCCATGTCAATCTGTGACATAACAATACTGGAGAAAAATGCAGCAAGAATATCTTTGCGCCTATCTTCAGAAGACTGTCCAAACCTCGGGTCCGAGTATGAGATTTCCGCCTGCTGAACGATATTCAATGCTTCTTCAAAAGTCTTGGCGGAAAAGAATTGGTTTATCATATCTTCAATATCGATATCAAGCTCCTGACTTCTCGTGGTCAAATATCCAGCTATCATGACCTGCGCCGCATTCAAAAGCGATCTAATATCACCAAAACAATTCCTGACCAGTGCAATTTTGTTTTCGACCTTCATTGAAGAATTTTGAATTCTAAGAATCTTATCCAAATAAAGCATTGAAAGCCTTGGAGGAACTGGTGAGAATTTTACTGTTTTTGATACCTTTGAAATTTTCTTTACTGCCTCATTTAACTTGTTCGCGGCCATTACTACCCTAATTGATGGTTCTTTGAATAGATCGATCAAGAAGTCTTGCCCTCCTGAATCTTCCCTATTTGAAATTCCATCAATTTCATCTAGAAAAAGGAGGAAGTTTTTTCCGGTAAGGCTAGCATTTGAAAATATAGGAAAAACTACTTGAGCAAGCATGTTCTTATTACGAGTATCACTTGCGTTCAATTCAATAAGATCTATATCAAATTCACGACACAATGCATGAACAAACGATGTTTTGCCCACCCCTGGAGGCCCTACAAGTAATAAGGGTTTTGATCCATTTGACCATTTGACTAACCATTCAATTATTTTTTTACGAGGATTTTCATTACCGACAAAATCTGATATTTTAGGTTGTAACACGACTAACACTTACTTTGTAAGGTTCCTATCACTTGGAATTTTTGATGCTTATTGACAGATTTTTTTGGAAATATGGAAATAAGTCTCTACGTTTCATTTCTTTAAACCAATATTGATTATAATGACTTGCTGTCAGGAACAAAAATTTCAAGAATGGTTTTATTGGCAGCTCATCTGGTAACATATCCAAGGCAATTTTAGCCTCATGCAGATATATTTCACTCTTGTCTAATGTAAGTTCAAATGCTCTTTCAACATTTTTTGTAACTATGGAATAATAAAGCGGCCATGATGGAATTTTTATTCCACCGTTTACTATTGCGTCCTCCATTTCATTACCGCATCCAACACATTCAGCTGCCTTAGCCATGCCCAAATGAAAGATATCATTTAGCGGACTGAGATTAAACGCCATGTTTCTCCCAGCTGTTCCCATGACAGCCCTATATTTCTTGTAGCATCCAATCATATTCTCATCACTTATAGATTCTGGCTTTAGCTTTAACCTGGCATCAATATACTGCCCAATCCTTGCGTCTTTGAATCCATCTTCAAATGCCTTCAACACTGCATCCCCTCCAACAGCGATTTTTTGTCGTGCTATTTCTAGGATATAGGGATTCATTAGTTTGTAATCGTCAAGAAATTCGATATCTTCATCAGCATCCATTATCCTATCCATTGGTTCACTTAGATCTATGGCAATTACATGACCATCAACAATAGATTTCCTTATCTCTTTTGAAACAGGTTCTTTATAGAAATCAGAGGCACTATCATTAAGAGCGTGTAGGACTGGAAAGGTCATCTTTACAAAATTAGAATTCAGTATCCTTTGTACCCGGTCAGCCAATATGTCAGGTTTTGAGAGTCTTTCGCGTACGGATTCAATCTTTGAGTCATCTAGTGACAATTCGTTTGCTTCTATCTCATCAACAAATTTTTTCATCGTAGTTTTTGGGTTTGGATCCGAAATCAGTTTCTCATGTAAAGACAGTAGAAATCTTTTTGTAAATTCCGAAAATTCCTTTTCAGACTGGACCTTATACTTACGATATTGTTTGTACCCTCTTTCTTGTAAAAGTAGCTGCTTTATTATTTTCTTACCGGTCCTCGTTCTCAACAATGAAACTTTTGAAAAAATTTTATTTTCTTTGGCACTCATTTACAATTCTTTCAGAATATTCCGTCTTTATTTAACTTTCAGCCTAAAGATCTTCTCATAGAAATGCAAAGATAAAAAAAAGAGATAGCAAACGCGGCTAGAAAACCCATCTACCTTGATGACATGGCAATTCTTTCTTGTTCATTCTTTTTCTTTACAGAATGACTTTCCATGGAATTATTTGAGGCTAAAATGATCTCCTTTGCAAGGGCCTCTTCAATAGTCTTTGGATTTGAATAAGTAGATTCTCTTACTCCTTCTGCGATAAACCTGAGTGCCAAATCAATACGTCTTAATGGTGCCACATCAACGGAGACATGGTAGACAACACCACCATAGACAATTCTTGTGGTGTCCTCGTTAGGCGCTGCGTTTTCGATTGCCCTGATTAGTAATTCTACAGGATTCTTACCAGTTTCCTGATATATTAGATCAAGCGCCGTTTTGACAGTTTTTATAATTCTGCTTTTCTTGCCTCCCATTCGTCCAGTATTTTTTGCATATTTCTTACCAAAGTGCATTAGTTTGTTTACCAACCTTTCAATTATATGGACTTCAGCCTTCTTGAGCCTCTGATGTTCATGCCTTCCAAAGCTAATGGGGATTATTGCAGGATCTAGTGCAATGACATTTTTTAATCCTGAATCTTGGATTTCAATATCGTCCGTATTCCACTTGTTAAATAATAGCAAGAGACTCTCTTTGGTAACCATTCAAATCATCTCCTTGGTTTTTCTTTTCTTCCGTATACTAATTCTATAAGTGATACGCCGTTTACCTTGAAGACTTGCCATCTAACTCCAGGGATATCTCCCATTGCACCGCCCATTGAACCCCCGATTCCTTCTAGCATGACCTCGTCATGCTCGTCTATATAATTCAGAGCACCGTCCCTAGGAAGGAATGCAGTAATAGATTTTCCGTTCTTAATTAATTGCACTCGAACACATTTTCTCACAGCAGAGTTAGGCTGTTTTGATTCAATTCCAACTTTTTCAAGAACAATTGCTCTTGCCTGTGGAGACCCTTCTAACGGATTTGCTTTCTTATCGAGCATCAACATACGTCTCTTATAGTACTTGTTTGACCATCTCATCCTCATTCTCTTTGATTTTAAGACTCTGCCAGAAAAAAGTCCTAAAGGTGATTTCGCCATTTAACAGCTAACCTCAAATAATCTTATCATGATCCTCACTTACTATCATAACATTTGAAATCTGAAAATATCTTTTTGCCAAAATTCTTGCCTTCTCTGCATTACGTCCCTCTTTACCTACTACTATGCCTTTCTTTTTTGAATCTACGACCACGACAGCTTGTCTTGAACCATCAAATCTATTATTTATCTTTATCTCATTTATCATATCAGAATTGAGAACATTGCCCAGAAAGGCTGATGGGTCGTCCGAATATTCAACTAATTCAACTTTCTTTGTTACAATTCCCTGTAGCTGCCTTATTGTTGCACCGCCTTTTCCAATGGCCAAACCCATCTGTCCTTTATTCACAATGAAAATTACTCTATCCATTTTTTCATCCACAACACAGTCCCGTGCTACAGCTCCTGTTATATTCTGAAATAATGACATTAATCTTAATTCTCCAGAAGTTAGTTTGATTTTTTCAGTCATTTTGGTCCGTAACCTCTAATATTAAATTGTTTGATAGTTTTGAGAATTGATTGGCCATTTTGCAGTCATGTTTTTAAATCTTGATCATCTGAAAAATTTCTTCAAGATAAGGGTAGGTCTCCACTCATATCACTTGTTCTCAAATTCTTTTAATAACTCTTGAATTTCATTATCTTTCCCGATCTTGAGAGACAATGAACTTATTCTAAATTGCTTATTGCATAATCTGCCTAGTTGAACAGAATTACCATCATATAGTAACGTTGGAACCTGTGCAGACTTTGCTTCTTCCAAGATTTTTGATTTATTTCTTCCAATCAATGAGTTTGAAAGTACAATAAGTTTTGAGCCTTTTATTGAACCCATTACTTGCTTGGTTCCTAGTTTGCATTTATTAGTACTAATTCCTTCCTTAATTGTTTTTTCGAGATTTTTCATTTTCATCCTTCACACTCATGTAAAGTTCTACCATACCAGTACCAATAGGTACAGTTGCGCCTACTATAACGTTTTCTGTTACGCCTTTAAGGGACTCAACCTGTCCTTCCAAGGATGCTTTTGCAATAGTGGGTACAGTGATTTCAAAGGCAGCTCTTGCCAGTACTGAAGTTTTGGTGCCTGCAATTCCATGTCTTCCTATTTGTTGCAAATGTCCCTTTGAAGTCATAAGGTCAGCAACTAACATAATATGTCTCATATCAACTTCTAATCCTTGTTCCTCAAGTGTATTGGTTATTTCTTTAACCAATGCATTTCTTGCAGCTTCTATTCCGAGAGTCTGCCAAACTTCATAAACATTATTTGTCGTAATTCTTGAAGTGTCGATGCCTTCTATTGCGATTATCTTGGACAAATTAGAACCTGCAGTTTGAATTACCCATTCTTCATTTTGCTTTACTATTGTTACCCGTTCTATATCTTGAACACCTTTAACTCTTGCATTCAATAGTTTGTTCTTCATTGTCAGTAACGTTTGTGCATCAGGCTCTCCTGCGATAGAAATTTTTATGATTTTCTTGGCTTCTTGTAAAGTGACATCGTATTTTTTCTTGGGTCCTTTTAGTACCTCCATAATATCTTCTATCGAACATCCACGTTCGGATAGTTTTGATTCAGAAATATGGAATGTCAATATTCCAGAATAGTCGGTCTCGGTTCTTTCAATTAAATCGGCGACCTTTGTAAATATTATTTCTCTTGCAACGTTAAGGGCTTTCTCCCTTGAGATCCTATGTTCTTCGTCCAAATATACATCCATCGTCGGTGTAACAGGCTTTTTTCTTGCATCGACAAGTTCTATTAACCTTGGAAGTCCTAAGGTAACATTTCTTTCCTTAACTCCTGCAAAATGGAATGTCCTAAGTGTCATCTGAGTTCCTGGTTCCCCAATAGATTGGGCAGTAACAACTCCTACCGCTTCCCCTGGTTCAACCATTGCTTTGTTGATTAGATCGAGTGTTTTCCTTACTACTTTGTTAGCACCCTCTCTGCTTATTTTGGTTTGACTAAGTGATAGTAACAGCTTTTCTTTAAGTCTTGGATTTAGAGTCTTTGTATGTTTATTGACAATTTCCGAAATTTCTTTTTCAGTAGCTTTTTTGCCTCCATCAACGAGTAATTCACCTTCTATCAATCTAGAGATATTAACTGCTTCACCATGATCGCTTTTTGCAGGATCTATCCCGTCTTCTCCATAAACAAACTGTATGATATTACCATG
>JGI10213J12805_10006417_pt1 | contig 13147 bp, 11 predicted proteins | sample WisNatreferecore_FD_12805 | JGI IMG/M metagenome (IMG submission 12805)
GATCGGCTCCGGCGCGTCCGAAGACGCGCCCGGAGCCGACGCCCGCGCCATCGCCGACGAAGCCGCCCCCGGAGAAGCGTCGACGGGGACGGCCCGCGGGTTCGAAGCGGAAGCGTCGATGACGGCGGGCGAGCTCCTGCGGCTCCTCGACGCGTACAGCAATCGCCAGGACCCGGACTACGTCAACCATCGATGGGATTTCCTGAATGCCGGCCATCGCTGGTGCGAGCAGAAGTTTCATGCCCGCGAGGCGCAGTACGCGAAGTGGCAGATGACGGAGAGCCTGCCCACGGGCGTGGCGGTCCTGCCCCTGCCGGCGTGTTACCGGGCCTCGGCTGAGATCCGCGTCTCGCTCCTGCCGGATCGGGTCGGGCTGGCGCGCGTGAAGCCAGCGGACTTACGCATGGGACCGTGGCTCGATCCCACCGGGGTGGAGTATGACTTCCGCACGGCGACCACGCTGGGCACGCCGACGCACTACGCAGTCATCGGGCGCTCGATCGAGCTCCGGCCCGTGCCGAACGTCGACACGGACGTGGAGATCAGCGGCACCGGCTGGGCGGATCCCATGCTGACGGAACTGGATGAGACGGTGCTCACGCAAGAGGCACCGTATGCCGTGCTGTATGCCGCCCTGCGTGAGTGTTGGCTCTTCATGGGCGATGACCCGCAGCAGACCTACTGGGCCAATCAAGCGGAGCGCGCGGTCGGCGAGTGGATGGGCGACCGCATTCACGAGGAGCATCCCCCGGCGATGGTCATGGAGGTGCCCGGCTGATGGGCACGAGTCCGCTCCCGAATCCGCAACATAGCCCGCCGCTCGGTGGCCAACTCTGTCCCGATCCCCGCTGGAGTGGAGGCCGGGCGCTGGTGCTCCAGGGGCCGCAGGCGTTCCTCGGCGTGCGCTGGGTGCTGACGGCCAGTCTGCTGGGCCAGCCGGCGGTGAGCCCCGCGCCTCCGGTGCCGCCGGGGCCGATCATCGGCGTCATTGAAGGGTCCATTCCGTTCGTGGACGTGGCGGGTGCCGTGGAGGTGACCCTGCCGCCGCCCGATGCCAGCGAAGGCTCGACGGCCTTTATCGAGGACACCGAGACATGACGGCCAAGGTCGAATGGCTGCCGCCCGCGACGGTCGGGTCACTCCTCACGATTGAAGCGCCCCTCCATGGCGTGCGCCCCAAGTGGCTGGAGCCGGGCCTCCCGGGGGAGGTGCTGCAGATCGGGCCGTCGCGGGATGTGCGCTGGGCGCCGGCCCCGGAGTCGCCGCTCCCGATCACGACCGCCGGTGATCTCATCGTCGGGGATGCGACGGGGCTCGCGGTGCGGTTGCCGCGCGGGGCGTCCGCCCAGCACCTCGTGGTGGGGGCCGGCGGGCTGCTCGAGTGGGCCAATCAGCCGGTCCTGATGCCACCCGGCGCGCTGGGCGCCGTGATGACCTATACGACCGAGTGGGGCGCGCTGGACCCGGGCACCGCGGGGCAGGTGCTGACGATGGAGTCCGGCAGCCCCGCGTGGCGGCCCGCCCCGGCGACGTTTCCCACCGGGTCGGCGGGGGCGTTGCCGGTCTATAGCGCCCCGACCACGCTGACCCCGCTCGCCGCGGGGACGGACGGACACATCCTGAAGCTCGTCAGCGGCACGCCCGCGTGGCAGGCGCCGCCGCTGGGGCTCCCGACCGGCACCGTCGGAGCGCTGCCCTACTACACGGGCGCGAGCACGGTGCTCCCGCTCGCGATCGGGACGAACGGGCAAGTGCTCACCGTGTCCGGGGGCGGACCGACGTGGCAGACGCCGCCGCCGGCGCTCGCGACGGGGCAGGCCGGGGCGGTGCCGTACTACACGGGGGCCACCGCGCTGACGGCGTTGGCACCGGGGACGGCGGGCCAGATCCTGACCATGGTCAGTGGCGTCCCGGCGTGGCAACCGCCGCCCCCGAGCATTCCCGCCGGGACCGCGGGGGCTATTCCGGTCTACACGGGCGTGTCCGCGATGAGCCCGCTTGCCCCCGGCACGGCGGGCCATGTGCTGACCGTGGTGGGGACGACGCCGGGGTGGCAAGCGCTGCCGTCCCCGCTCGCGTTGGGGCAGACGGGGGCGCTCCTTGTCTATACCGGCACCACGACGCACGGGACGCTCCCGCCGGGGCTCGCGGGCCATGTGCTCACGATGGTCTCGGGCAGTCCCGCGTGGCAGTCCCTGCCCTCGAGCTCCATTCCTGCCGGCTCGGCGGGCAGCCTCCTGTACTACAGCGCGACGAATACCCTGGGCCCGATCACGGCCGGCCCCGATACCTACGTCCTGACGATGTGGGGCGGGATCCCGACATGGACCACGCCGGCGGGCGGTTCCGGCAGTCCCTTGCCGATCAATCAGCCGGGCGACCTCGTGGTGGGCAACAACACGGGGGCGGCGATTCGCTTCGCGGTGGGGACAGCCGGCCAGGTGCTCACGGCGACCGCCACCGGCGGCAAGCTGGTCTGGACGGCGCCGACGCCGATCACCACGCCGGGCGACCTCGTGATGGGCGATGGCGCGGGGGCCGCGAGTCGCCTCGCGCGGGGGGCCACCGGGCAGGTGCTGACGGTCCAGGCCTCCGGGCTCCTCGCCTATCAGGCGTCGACGCCCATCACCACGCGGGGCGATCTGGTGGTGGGCGATGCCACGGGGGCGATCACGCGCCTCGCCCGGGGGACCACGAACCAGATCCTGTCCGTCAACGCGAGCGGCGATCTCCTCTGGCGGGTGGAGTCCGCGGGGTTCACGAATCCCATGATCGCCGTGGGTGACCTCATCGTCGGGGCCGCGAGTGGGGTGGCCGCCCGGCTCGCGGCGGGCACCAACGGACACGTCCTCACGCTCGCCGCGGGCACGCCAGCCTGGGCGGTGGCACCAGGGTTCGCGAATCCCATGTCTGGCGTGGGCGACCTCATCCGCGGGGGGACGAGTGGCAGTCCGACGCGACTCGCCCCTGGCACCGACGGGCACGTCCTCACGCTCGCGGCGGGAGTGCCCGGCTGGGCCGCGATCCCCACGCCCATCACCACGCCGGGCGATCTGATCACCGGCGATGGCAGTGGCGTCGCGGTGCGCCTGCCGCGGGGCAGTACCGGCCACGTCCTGACCGTCCAGGGCACTGGATTGCTCGCCTATCAGGCGGCCACGCCGATCACCACGCGCGGCGATCTCATCACCGGGGACAGCAGTGGCGTCGCGGTGCGTCTCGCGCGGGGGACGACGGGGCAGCTCCTCTCCGTCAATGCGTCGGGGGATCTGCTCTGGCAAACCGTCACCTCGATGAGCAATCCGATGACCGCCGTCGGGGACCTGGTCGTGGGGGCGGCGAGTGGAGCCCCGAGTCGGCTCGCTATTGGCGGCACGAATCAGGTGCTGACCGTGGTGGGCGGCACCCCGGCGTGGACGACGCCGTTCAGCAATCCCATGACGACCCAGCATGATCTCATCGTGGGCGGGGTGTCCGGGGCCCCCGCGCGACTCGCGAAGGGCACCGACACGCAGGTGCTCACGGTGGTGGCGGGGGCGGTGGCGTGGGCGGCCGTGCCGGGGGGCATGACCAATCCCATGACCAATATCGGGGATCTCATTCGCGGGGGCAGTGCCGGGGTCCCGACCCGACTGGCCGCCGTCGCGACGGGGGCCGTGCTCGCCTCAGCGGGCGTGAACACCGCGCCGACCTGGAACACGGCGCCGTCGCTGACGGGGCTCACGCTCTCGGGCTTCACCCCGGGCAGCGTGCTCTTCGCGGGCGCCGGCGGCGCGATCACCCAGGACAACGCGAACTTCTTCTTTGACGACACCACCAATAGCCTGAGGCTCGGGATCGGGGCGATCGGCACCAGCGGGCAGCGGGTGCTCGCGCTCGGCGGCAGCACCGAGCCCACGACCTCGCCGGTCGACACGGTGCAGCTCTATGCCGTAGATACCCTCGGCGAGGCGGGGTCCCACGGCCTCATCATCCGGGATGAGCGCGGGGGCCGCACCACCATCGGGAGTCAATCCGGGGGCCTGTATTTCGTGCAGAACTTCAGCACGGTGGAAGCACGCCTGTTCGCGGCCCCGACGTATGCCATGGTCGGCACGGCGAGCAATCACCCCTTCAGTCTGATCCAAAGCGGCGTCGTGCGCCTGGGGTTGACGACGGCGGGCAACATCGAGCTGTTCGGCGGGATCACGGGCACCACGGGGGCGGGTGTGCTCACGCTGGGCCCCGGCACCGCGCCGACCACGTCGCCCGTCGATACGGTGCAACTCTGGACGACGGATATTAGTGCGGAAGCTGGGTCGCGGGGGGTGGCCTTCCGGGACGAACGGGGCGGTACGATGACGCTCGGCTCGTCGACGACCGGCAACGCCTCGAACACCCTGACCCTGACCTCCGCGACGGGCGGCCAGAGCGCGCACGTGCTGGCCTTGAACGCGGGCGGCGGGGGACTCAATACGACGGGTGTTACCAACATCTGGGCCGGGGCGTTTGCGAAAACGTGGCAATTTGGCACCGACGGCAATCTCACGACTCCCGTGGGCGGGGGACTGTACTTCGGGGCCACGACCAGGATCACCGCAGACGCGTCATGGACGATTTCGCTCTATGACATGGTCAACAGCCGCCACCTGTTTCTCGTCGACAGTGGCCGGAACTGCCACATCACGATGGCGGGCGCGACCTCGCATCGGATGCTCAACGCACTCGGACCCGATTCCGGGGGCTCGGGGTGGCGTCAGGTCGTGATCGCCAACTAACGAGGACACGATGCCAGCCAAAACGATTCAGCAACAGCCGGTGACGTTGGCGCATGTCCAGCAAGTGACCTACATCCTGTTCCCGACCGGCACCTCCGTCGACTTCAGCTATTCCTACACGCCGGTCGATGAGACGGGCGCGCCGGTGGGCGAGAAGCGCGCGCTAAGCGGCACGAAGACCGGACCGACGGCGGCCGAGATCCGGAACTGGATTACGACCAAGGTCCTGCCCGATATCAACGCCCATGAGGGAACCGCATGAACGCCAAGCCCGACCCCGTCACGACCCCGGCGGCGACCCCGTCGACCAACAGCCAGCCGAAGCCGATGACCATCGATGAGCTCTTCAGCGCGTTCGGGCGCGTGATGGTCGAGAACGACTACCTGCGGAAACAGGTGGCCTACTACCAAGGCCGGCTCGCGGAGTTGGGTGTCAAGGAGGGGTGACCGTGGCACTACGCCCGAAATTCAATTTCGTGGTCATCGATCCCGGCTCCGGCAAGGCGCGGCCCGGGGCCTGGGTGACGGTCTACGGCAGCAACACGCTCGACAAGGCCACGCTCTACGCCGATGACGACGTGACGACGCTGGCGAATCCCGTGCAGGCCAATGGGCTCGGCCAGGTGGCGGTGCGGGTCGCACCAGGCATCTACGACATCTCGATGAGCTGGGACGGCGCGCAGCCCACCGTCGTCGAGGATGTGCTCGCGTGGACCCCCGAGGGCGCGATCTTGAGCGCGCCGGGCGATCTCCTCGTCGGCTCGGCCAGCGGGCCGGTGGCGTTGCACGTCGGCCATGAAAACCAGCTCTTGGTGGTCGACCAGGGAATGCCCGCGTGGAAGCATCTCGCGAGCAGCGACGGCGCGCCCGCCGGCCCTGCCGGCTCGCTCATGGTCTACGGCACGACGGGGGGAGTGCAGATCATTCCGCCCGGCACGCAGGAGCAGACGCTGGCCATGGTGGGCGGCGCGCCGACGTGGTCCTCGCTCCTGCCGGCGGGCACCGTGCTGCCCATTCAGTCGCCGGGCGATCTCGTCGTCGGGGCGCCGTCGACGGGCCTGGCGGCACGGCTCGCCGTCGGCGCGCTCGGCTCGGCCCTCACGGTCAGCGACAACAACACCCTGGTCTGGGCCGAGCCCGGCGCGGTGGGGCCGGGCATGGGCCAGTGCTATCTCACCTACGAGACCCCGACCTCGTTGTGGCTGACGCCCTACCAAGGCAACAAGATCTGGGTGAACGGGCGCTCGCGCACGATTCCCGACGGCGGGATCCGGCTCGCCCCGACCGGGCTGACGATCTTCTCCACCTACTACATCTATGTGGCCTGGACCGGGAGCGCGCTCCAACTCGAAGCCTCGACGGTGGGCTTTCAGCAGACCGGCGGGCACTGGCACAAGGCGGGCGATCCGTCGCGCACGCTGGTGGGGTACGCCTGGGTGCATGAGTCGCCGACGGTGGCCGGAGCGCCGATCTGGACGGATAAGCCGGACCTGCGGGGCGTGCTCAGTCTCTTCAACCAGGACGAGCGGACTGCGAGCGCGTCGCTATCGGCCCCCCGCAGCACCTCGTCGCCCACGCCCGTGGAACTCAATACGGAAATCCGCAGTTATTTCATCGCCTGGGGATTCACGAATGTCACGATGACGCTGACGGGCACGGCCTACTCCAACACCTCCGGCACGGGCTTCGCGTCCTATCTGGTGCTGGATGGCGAAGGGCTCTCGGGCACGCTCACGTCCGCGATTACCGCCAACGTGCATCTGAACATCGCCACGGCCATCACGAAGCAACTCCCGGCGGAGAACAAGCTCCACGCCGTCACCATGCATGGCGTGGTGGTGTCCGGCATTGAGTCCTCGACCATCACGTGGTATGGCGATGCCGCGCGCATTCTGTCCTGTCGTACGGCCGTCACGATTTCAACCTAAAGGAGCGACGCGAATGATCCCTCCGGTGGTCTGTCCGCTCTGTCAGAAGATCCTCTGGGCGGGGCAGACGCCCTGCCCGTGTACGCAAGTCCCGAAGAAGCCCTAACGACCGAAAAGGAGCGACACCCATGGTGACCGTGTTTGCGGAGATCGAGTCGATCGAGATCGAGGGTGAGGGCGAGGCCGAGGGGGGGGAGGTGACCGCCTCGTCCAAGCCGCGCGGGAAGGCGGGCATGATCGGCTCCCGGGGAGCCGCCCAGCCGAGCGGTCGCAGCGAAGCGGCCGGGACGGAGCAGCCGCTGGGGCCGTCCGACGTGGTGCCCATTCAGTACAGCGCGGTGCCGGGCACCACGACGAATGTGCCGGGGGCGCATGCGTACCCACCCGACGTGGAGGGGAAGCTGGGCGTGCCGGTCCTCGGGGGGGCCGCCACCATCAAGGTGAAACTGGCGGACCCCCATTCGGGCACGTTCGAGATCAAGGTGGGAAGCGTGCCGGCGGGGACCGTGGCGGTCGGCCGGTGCCGGCTGAGTCTGTCGGAGGCGTGATGCGGTAGGCATGCCGAGCTATCGCCTGAAAGGCCGGTGGGCGCTCCGCCATCCGGCCCCCCGCTCGCGCGGGACACCCCGGGCGGGCGCGGCGTTCCAGGAGGGGAACGCGATTCCCGGCCAAGTGCCGCTGGACGCCTGGGCCGGGTGGGATGGCGCCGGCTGGGGGCCGGGGCAGTCCTTGTTTGTCACCACGGGCACCCGGGAGGGCGGCCAGAGCTCCAGTGTCTTCCGGCTCGACGCGGGCGGGATTACCTGGGTGAATGACGGGGCGCCGAGCGGCGCCGAGACGCTGAACAAGATTCGCTCGACGGCGGATCGGCTCTATGTCTTCTTCGAGCGTCCGGGGTCGGGGCAGACGATGCTCTGCTCGCGTCCCGCCTCCGGGGGCTGGGGATTCGAGGCCGTGCCCTCGACGGACTCAGTGGGCGGGCGCGGCCTCGCGATCAACGGCCCCACCGGCACTCGACTCCTCGCGGGCGGGTCGCTGAACTGGAATGACGGCCAACACGGCAATGTGTATGAGAAGAGCGGCGGCGCGTGGGCCGAGCGCCGTTCGATCGAGCACGGTCTGATGTGGGAACTGGAATTTGATGAGCAGGGCCGGATCTGGGAGTTCTTCAACGACAACCAGGGGCGGCTCACGTCCCACGTCTTCGTCGATGGGACCGACCGCGGGTCAAGTGCCGGAGGCGACATCTCGAGCGCGACGTGGTTCAAGGGCCACATGTACACCATCGGGGCGGTCTCGGCAGGCAGTGGGACGCGTAATCGCATCAGCCGGAGCTCAGACGGGGGCACGTGGACAACGATCCATACCTTGACGCAGGCCCAGAAGGGCGACCACGTGGTTGTGATCCCGCGTGGCGACGGCGAACTCTGGGCCGTCGGGCACCACCCATTCGAGGTGGCCTACACCCTCGATGGCACGACATGGACCCGGGTCCCGGATCTCCCGGCCTTCGCGACCGGGGCCGATAACAACCACATGACCGCCATCGCGTACTGGCGGGGCGGCGTCTGGGTACTCGGGCGGGATGCGGGCCAGGGAGCCGCGCGCGTTTTCACCGATGGCACCGGCGGCGGCAACGGGGGCGGTAACGGTGGCGGCAACGGGAATGGCACCGGGGAAGAGCCGGATCTCGGCGGGTTCATCTTCCCCCCGCTGAACATCCCGCCGAAGCCGCAGGAATTGCCCACGAGCCCACCGCCGGTGTCGGCCGCGCGCGTGCGGGAGGAGGCCGAGCGCCAGAAAGACCCGCTCGCCAAGATGCTTCAAGAGGGCTACTCGCGGAATGACGCCTATCTGACGAAGTGGGTCGAGGACTTCGAACGGGTCATGAAAGAGACCTGGGCCAAGCTCCGGCTCCTCATCATCGCGATCGAAGGGCGCATCGACATCCTCGAGCAACGCATCGCCGATACCTACACCTTCGGGCAGAAGGGCACGCTCACGGTGGAGAAGCCGATCGCGTTGCCGCTCCGAGTGGTGCGGGATGAGGAACTCCTCGAGGTCTCGCTGACGGCCGAGACACCGGGCTCCCAGAGCACGGTGGTGGAGTTGCGGAGGAACACGGAGTCGCTGGTGACGGTCACGCTCTCGGGCGCGCAGACGGTGGAGGTGCTCGATCCGCCGATCAAGCTCCTCAAGGAAGACAAGCTGATCGCGTTCGTGACCACGAAGGGTGACGGCAAGGATTTTGTGCTCCAGGCGAGATGTCGCTGATGGCCTTCACGGAGGTCGAGGCGCCCGAGGCCAAGAATGCGTGCGACGCCTGGGCTGGCTGGGATGGGATGGGGCTTGGCCCCGGCCAATCCCTCTATGTGACGACCGGGGCGCGGCCAGCGGGCGGCGGAGGCCCGTCGCAGATCTGGCGGCTTGATCAGGGGGGGAGCTGGGCCAACGATGGCGTGGCTGAGGGGGCCGAGGTCATCAACAAGATCCGGAATGACACCGAGCACCTCTATGCCTTTTTTGAGTCGCCAGGTGAGGGCCAGACGTGGATTGTCCGCAAGTCCCTTGAGACGGCCGAGGGCGGCTGGGAATTCGTGAATGCCCCGCGAAGCGACTCGCACACCGTCGGCGGGCGCGGGATCGGGATCGATCCGGCCGGTGAGGGCGACCCGCACTGGGGCGCCGCCCATGACTGGGATGCCGAGCAGACGAGCGTGCTGTATTCAGGCACCGGGTTTGAGCCCGTCCGCGAGCATCACTCACTCCTGTGGGAACTGGAGTACGACAGCGAGGGGCGGCTCTGGGAGTTCTGGTCCGACTTCTCCGATGGTGAGGAGGAACCTGAGGAAGAACTCCGGCGGGTGCCTGTTCGGCGTCACGCCCCGCGCGAGCCCGGGGATGTCCCGGGGACGCCCGGCGGAGGCGAACCCGGTGAGGGCGAACCGGGGGAGCCCGACGAGGGCGAGCCGGAGGAAGAAGGCCTCTTGGCGGCCTGCTATGTGGATGGCGACGAGAAGACGGCCCCGCCGGGGGGCGACATCTCGCATGCCGCGTGGTTCAAGGGGCATATGTATGTGACGGGGGCGCTCGCCGGGGGCGAGGGCCGGAACACGATCTCCCGGAGCGCGGACGGCTCTGAGTGGGAAGCGGTGCATACCTTCTCGCAGGCGGGGGTTGGGGACCATATCCTCTCCGTGCCGCGCCAAGTGCAGGGCGAGGGCGAGCTCTGGGCGGTCGGGCATCACCCGCTCGAGGTGGTCTTCACATTCGACGGGGAGACGTGGGAACGTGAGCCCTCGATTCCCGAGTTCGAGACGGGTGAGGACACCAACCACCTCACGGCCATTGCGTACTACCAGGAAGGGGTGTGGGTGTTTGCGCGGGATGCCGACGCGGGCAAGGTCCGCGCCTTCACCGATGGGGCCGCCTCTATCATTCTCCAGGTGATCTGAGCCGTGCCCACCGCGATGCAGGCGCCGCTCATCGAAGGCCCCGGCGGTGGCCTCGCCACCCATCTCGATCCGCGCCATGTCCCGGACCAGGCGTGGAGCAATGGACGGAACGTGCGCTTCCCGACCGGCGGCTCCCGGATCCGGAAGACGGACGGCTACACCCGGATCGAGCAGACGCGCCCGGCGGAACCGATTCGTGCGCTCTGGTACTACCAAGCGCCGGGGCTCGAGAAGTATCTGGTCCGGATCACCACGGCCCGGGCCCAAGCCGGGCGCGGCGCCGCCGCCATCCAGATCACCGATGACGCCAGCTACCAGCCGGCCACGGTGGATGACGTGGTGACGCTCACCCAGTACAAGGAAATCATGATCTGGGCGGACGGCGGGGTGAATCCGGTGATGCGCTGGAATCCGGGCCCGTTTGCGTCCCCCCTGTTTCCGGCCGGGATCCCCAATGGCAAGCTCGTCGAGATGCATAAGGAACGGCTGCTCCTCGGGCATATCACCAATTCGGGGGTCGCGGGCGCGGAACTGCAGCCCTGGAAGGTCATGTACTCGGCGATGGACGATCCGGGCAACATGACCGGCAGCGCCGAGAACGACACGGCGGGCGACTGGGATTTTGTCGATGACAACGACCCGGTCGTGGCGCTCAAGGTGCTCGGCAACGATGCCATCGTCCACAAGCCGAACCGGATTTATCGGATGATCCAGGTCGGCGGCCCGCAATGGTATCAGGTCGAGCAGGTGCCGGCCGACGACGGCGCGATCTCCGCGCGCGCGGCGATCAGTATCGGCTCCTTCCAGTTCTTCATGGGGCGCGGGAACTTCTACCGGCTGGCCTCGTTCACGGAGCCGATCGGCGATGCCGTGTGGACCGAGATCGAGAAGACCATTGACTGGAGCCAGGTCCATCGGATCTATGCCTACCGCCGGCAGGAATACGACGAGGTCTGCTGGAAGATCCCGCAGCTCGGTGGGGCGCCCGATCTGTCGGCGGTGTTCAACTACCGGGACCAAAGCTGGACGTTCACGGATCACGATCCCGGGACGTGTTACGCGGAGATCCCCCAGGTGCCGTTTCTGCACGAGGCAGCCGTGTCGCATCTGCCGCTCATGGTCGGCATCTTCGGGCAGACGAACGGCAACATCCAGGCCTACGACACGGTGAATGCGGACGGCGCGCCCATCCATGCGTGGGCGGAGTCGAAGCACTTCACGGCGGGCATGAACCCGGCCAAGATCCTTGCGGTGGCCTGTTATGCCTCGGGCACCGGGGTGCTCTCGGTGTCGTGTCGGGCCGCGATGGAGCTCCGGCAGCCGATGCCCACGTGGGGGGCGGCGCAGCCCCTCCCCCTCTTCCCGGCCACGAACCAGACGCGCCCGTGGATCGACACCCGGCAGTATGGCCGTCTCTGGCAGATCCGGTTGGAGAGCCAGGCGCTCTGGGACGATTGGGAGGTCTCGGCCTACGCCCCGGCCGTGATCCCCGGCGGGTACGCGCGGTGACCACGCTGGTGGCCGACGCCCGATATCAGATCCTCGAGGGCGGCGTGCGGCTCGTCCGGCTCGAGGACGAGGCCGGGATCGGCTGGCTCCGTGAGTACCGGTCCATTCTCCGGACGGCGGCGGCGGATTTTCTGAAACGCGGGAAGTTCGACGGGGATCGTGACGTGGTGGTCGACGAGCTCATGGAGCTGCTCTCGGTGGGCGGCGCGGTCTGGCTGGTGCTGGACCCTGAGTACCGGCTCCTGGGCTGGGCGGCGGTGCGGCTCCGCCGGGCGGCGTGGGCGAAGCGCCTCGTGGCCGAGGTGCCCGGGGTCTACCTCTACCCCAAGCGGACGCCCCGCCATGTCTTCCGGGCGCTGTTCGACACGATGCTCGCGTGGGCGGCGGCGGAAGGGGCTGAGGAGTTGGCGTTCACGTCGCGACGCCCCATACGAGGGGTCGAGGCGATCACGGGCGCGAAAGTGGTCGGGTGCGTGTACGCGCGTCCGATCCCGAAGGACTGAGATGGGCGACTTCATCAAGCCGACGCAGCAGCGCCAGAAGTACACGCAAGTCGATCCGATGGTCAACGTCAAGCCCCAGCAGCAGTACGTCGAGGGCGTGCTCCGGGGTCAGATGGGCATGGGCGGGGCGGGCGTGTTCAATCCGTACGCGCCGCCGAATCCTTGGCAGACTCAGTCGCTCAATCAACTGGGCCAGATGCAGCAGACGGCGACCCCGGCCTTCGGGACTGGGCTCCAGACGACCGAGCAAACCGTCGGCGGCCAGTATCTGGACCCGATGCAGCAGCAGGGCTTCCAGAACGTCGCCGAGGGGCAGCGGTCGATGGCCAATCAGCTCTTCGGCGGGATGATGCAGACGGGCCCGGCGGCGATCGCCCCGCGCTACTCCTCGGTGGTCCGCGAGGCCCAGCGGGCTCGGGCGGGCCAGGATCTGGGGACGATGACCGAGGCCGACATCGCGCAGGCCGGTCTCGAGCAGTACGGCGCGGAGCGCGGGCTCCAGCAGCAGGCGATGATGCGGGGCACCCAGTTCGCGCCGACGATGGCCGGCCGGGTCTTTCAGGCCGGGGAGGCGCTCCGGGCGGGCGAGCAGGCCGCGAACACGGCGCAACTCCAGGCCGAGATGCGGGCGCGCGGTTATGACCAGCAAGCCATCGACACGCTGATCGGCTACTTGGACCTCGCGTCCGGCCAGACGCTCAGACCGGTGACGGGACCGTCCCCGCTCACGATGACCGGCAACACGGTGATGGGCGCGGCCAAGCTCTACGCCGGGTGCTGGATTGCCGCAGAGCTCTACGGCAAGGGCTCGCTCAAGTATCACCTCGCGCGCTACTGGATCTTCGCCGCATGGCAGGGGCCGCTCGCCCGGTGGGTTCAGTGGCAGTACCTGCGGCATGGTCCACAGGTCGCGCGCGCCCTCCGGCGATGGCCGTGGCTCCGTCCACTCATCAAGCCACTCTTCGATCTCGCGGTGGCGAAGGGTGCGGCGGGCC
>JGI10213J12805_10013338_pt1 | contig 13125 bp, 14 predicted proteins | sample WisNatreferecore_FD_12805 | JGI IMG/M metagenome (IMG submission 12805)
GACCCGTAATTCTGATATATTGTGAGCTAGGAATATGAATATACTCTAAGGATTGTAAATGCGAATTGATCCAAAATGCTAGAATTTATATCAAGATCATATAATAATTTGAATGACAAGGGAATAAAGATGGATGCATATCTAGAAGAAGGGCTGTATGATATTCTAACCTACTGTATACAGAATCCTGATGCCTTAGATTTTGAAGCCAAAAACAAAAAGTATCTATGATTGGTAAAGAACTTTATGCTGATGGAGGAACTGACGCCATGGAGAATATGTTCTATTAAATTGAATTTAGAATAAAAGAAGAAATTGGCAAGGAGGCCAAGCAGTATCGATCTTGGTGGAACGATTTATCAAATGAATGGAAGTATTAGAAATATTAGGAGTGTAAATATTAGTCATAATATGTTGGTTGTCCATTTATACTAAATGTATGAAATCGGTATAATGATGTTTAACTATTATAAAGAAGAATTATTTTTTACAGATAAATAGCGTAAGTTGTATTATAAAATTAAGTTATATTGAATTGAATCTGTATAAATCACTAACAGCTTGTGCGATGTGTCATCAGCTATCTATAACTGATAAAATGATAAGTACAAGAATTGGGAAAATATGCATAAAATGCGATATTCAACTGACCAAAGCACGAAATAGGGTTAACATAAGCAAAACAACTAAACCTTCCAAAAAATTAGTTAAACAATTGAGCTGATTAAATATTTGAGATTTTATAATGCTTATATGTAAAGTACTTTACAGTTAAAGATCGGGAGGTCAGTTTATGAAATCTGGAGAATGGGAAAACTGTGGACTTAATCAACCATCCGGGTGCCATCCTTTTGTAAAATGGGCAGGAGGAAAGAGCCAATTAATGCCTCAAATAATTCGGCTCATGCCATCAAGATTTGCCAGATATTTTGAACCTTTCCTTGGTGGAGGAGCTGTATTCTTTCATATCGCTTCCTATAATAGTAACGTATTCCTTTCCGACATCAATATGGATTTAATTAACGCTTATAAGATTATACGAAACCATGTAGAAGAACTTATTACAGCTCTAAAATACCATCAAACTGAATACAATAAGTCTCCAAAAAGATATTACTACCAACTACGAGATACAACAAAAGTACTTAATAAAATAGAGAACGCTGCTCGATTCATAGCACTAAATAAAACATGTTACAACGGGCTATATCGTGTAAATAAGAACGGTTTATTTAATGTTCCAATAGGAAGATACAAAAATCCACTAATCTGTGATACCGCTAATTTGCGGAAAATGAGCATTTTATTAAGGCAGTCTGGATCATATTTGGGAGTTATTGACTATAAGAAAATACTCGTTAAAAAAGCCGATAAAGATGATTTCGTGTACCTAGATCCTCCATTCCATCCAATCAGTAATACTGCAAATTTTACTAGTTATACCGATACTGGTTTTACTTTGGAGGATCAAAAAGAACTTGCAATAATATTTAAAGAATTGACAAGAAGAGGATGTAAACTATTACTTAGTAACTCAAATACTGAAGAAATTAGAAGGCTTTATTCAGACTTTTCTCACCTTACCGAAGTAGCAATTGTGAACAGATCTATCAACACAGTTGGCTCTAAACGGGTAGGACATAAAGAATTGTTGATAAGGAATTATGCATGATTAGTGTGATACGACAAACTGGATTACTGACAGGAAGATCCTATTTCGTTACTATATCTTTAATAGCGTATTGCTTTTCTTACTAATATATAGAAAAGTAAATAATAGAAATAATCGAGAGATCCTTAATGTTTCTTGATTTTCATGATCTGAACCACTAAAAAATTCCTGTCACAATTTATGGTCGGTCATATAGTTATGATAGTGGGATTATACAATATCACTGCATTTATAACTATGTAGACAAAATTATTTTTGTATGAATTTGCAAGGTGAGACATCCAACAACAGTGTATTTCTCTCACCCAGATCTATTGCAATAATAGGCGCCTCCGAAAAACCAGGAATAGGTAGGGCGATTTTTAGCAATATCAAAAATGGGTATAAAGGGAAAATCTATCCGGTTAGCCCTACTAATGAGTATGTATCTGGAATCAAGGCATACAAAAGTGTCCTTGACATACCAGAGGATATAGATCTTGCCGTTGTGGCCACTCCAAACAAGATTGTCCCCAAGGTGATGGAAGAAGTGGGAATGAAAAAAATTCAAGGTTCCATTATTGTTTCAGCAGGATTCAAAGAAGTTGATGAACAAGGCGCCATTCTTGAAAGGGAAGTTGCAGCCATTTGTAAGAAATATGGTACTAGAGTCATCGGTCCAAATTGTTTGGGTATAATGAGTTTATCAAAACAGAACATTATGAATTCTACGTTCCTGAAAATTACACCAAAATATGGAAATATTGCTCTTGTGTCACAAAGTGGAGCAATTTGTGCTGCTACTGTCGAAGATGCTATGGCACAGGGAATAGGTTTCTCAAAAGTAATTAGTATGGGAAACAAAATAGATGTTGACGAAAATGATGTATTGGAATTATTGTGTCATGATCCTGAGACTTCAGTGATCATAATGTACCTTGAAGATATTCATGATGGTAGAAGATTTATGGAAATTGGCAGGAAAACAACCAAACAATACAAGAAACCAATAGTTGTCATAAAGGCTGGAAGAACACCAGAGGGTGCAAAGGCAGCAATGTCTCACACAGGTGCTTTGATGGGGGCTGACGAAGTCTATGATGCACTCTTTTTGCAGAGTGGTGTAATTAGAGTTGATACAATGCAGGAACTTTTTGATCTGGCCACTGCGTTTTCAAAGCAGCCAATTCCTAAAAATGACAATGGTACCGTAATTGTATCAAATGCAGGCGGACCTGCCATTATATCCACAGACGCATGCTCAAAATATGGAATGAAATTAGCGGATATAAGCTCGTCAAGAGAAATAATTGCAAAAGCTATACCTGCGCACGGCTCTGCAAGGAATCCAGTTGATATTGTAGGAGATGCGGATTTTAATCGATTTGAAAGGGTCCTGAATGAAGTGGTCTCAAATCCTAATGTAGGATCGATAGTTACAATGTGTACCCCGTCAGCTACTCTGGATTATAATGATCTTGCAAGAACTATAGTCAAGACTACTGCTAATTCTGGAAAAACCTCTCTTGCAGCGCTTATGGGTCTTGCAGAAGGAACAGAAAATAAACAAATCCTTTCCGATGGAGGCATTCCACACTTTCCATATGCAGAACCAGCAATAAGGACACTAAAAGCAATGTACGATTTTTCTAATTGGAGTACACAAAAGGAAACAGAAATTAAGAAATTTAATGTAGATAAGGAAAAAGTCAAACAAATTTTCGATAATGTAAGGAAGGATGGAAGAAAGCATCTTTTGGAAGAAGAGGGTTACGGTGTACTGAACGCATATGGATTTCCAAGACCAAAAAGTTACCTCAGTACAAATGAAGAAGAATGTGTAAAGAGCGCTGAAGAAATTGGTTATCCTGTGGTTATGAAAATTGTGTCGCAAGACATAATCCACAAATCAGATGCTGGAGGAGTAAAAGTCGGTCTCAAAAATAAGCAACAAGTTTCATCCTCTTTTAATGGAATAATTGCCAATGCAAAGAATTACAAGAAAGACGCAAAAATTAAGGGAGTACTTGTGCAACAGATGATAGAATCTGCCAGAGAAACAATTCTTGGTGCAAAACACGACAAGCTCTTTGGTCCTTTAATCATGTTTGGTCTAGGTGGAATTTATGTTGAAGCTCTCAAAGATGTGGTATTCAGATTAGCCCCTATTGATGAACAAGAAGCAATGAAGATGGTAGAGTCAATCAAAACGTACAAGATATTGAAAGGTATAAGGGGACAGCCGCCATCAGATTTAAAGGTATTAGTAGAGTGTCTCCTGCGACTATCTCAATTGGTTACAGATTTTCCTGAAATTACAGAATTTGATATGAATCCACTATTAGTACTGGAAGAGGGGAAAGGAGCCTGTGCAGTTGATGTAAGAATCGGCCTTGCGTAAATAACTAATACATTAATATCTTTTTTATTTTTCTATTCCAACTCTAACTATTCATTGGTAATCTTCTTACCACATTCAGCACAAAATACTGCATCGCTTTCATTTTGATAACTACAATAAGAACATTTACCCAATTGATTTGATTCTGAAGGTTCTGAATTTTCAAGCAAAATTATATCACCAATTTTAGAAATATTTTTCCAAGCAACTTCAACATTTTGATTGTTGCTCTTTTTAGGGATCTTCAGATTTATCTCCATTTTGCCTTTAGAAGTTCTTTTAAGGCCAATTTCCTGAACATTACCAATCAACATAGCACCCCAGTCATATGCAGGCATTCCAACAAGAGATTGAATCGAGATAAAGTCATTTTGTATAACCGGAGATGATGGTGGATTGACAGTCGTTTTGGAACTTTTAGCAGTATCTTTTGCATCTGATACTTGAGTGGTATTTGATAATTTCGGTGATTTAGCTTCTTGTCCTTGTTGTAATTCTTCTGGAGCATCAAATTTTCTATATTGTGCAATTATACTCTTGCAAGTATTACATTTGTATTCGCCTTTCTCATACAGTGTCACACCTTCACCAAGATCTTCATTCGGGTTTTCAAAATTAATGTTCGGTGATCCTTCATAGTCCTTATCACATTTGTTGCAATGGTACTTGATAAATCTGTCAGAAGGAAGCCTTCCTATGCCTGCCAGAAATAACTCTGGCCCTCCTAAATTGCCTTTTTTCTGCTCTTCATCCGTAATATGGGCAAGCACATATCCACCAGAACCGCGTAGTTTTTTCTCCCGCAGATCTTGATTTTGATCCTGATCTTCCATCATATTTTTTATTATCACTTGTGTAGAATTTAAATTATCAAGTCTAAACGAGTTCAATCAAAACCTAGTAGTGAGGTAAAATAGACAATTGAGATACGATTTTCAATATTATTCGACCAAACTCTTGTATCATCACACTTATATCTCCGATAAAAGCTCACTAACTTAACTAAAGGTGCGGCAGGTAAGTTAAGTGAAACTCAAGAAAACCTTTCCAGATCTTCCGTAACTTTTGTCAAAAACAAAACAAAATGTGAATTAAAAATGGTTTCATTTGAAGAATTAGGTCTAAATATGTCTATAGTTAAGGCGGTTAAAGAAGTAGGAATGGAAAAACCTTTTCCTATTCAAGAACTTTGTATACCACTTATTTTGAAAGGTAAAGATGTGATAGGACAGGCACACACAGGCACAGGAAAGACGGCTGCTTTTTCTCTTCCACTAATAAGTAGAGTTAAATCAAAGGGGCCGATTCAAGCTCTAATTATTGTTCCAACAAGAGAATTGGCTATGCAAGTCACAACTGAAATTAAAAAATTCTCAAAATATATGGGAATAAGGAGCCTGGCTATTTACGGAGGACAGAGCATTAACATACAAAAAGAACAACTAAGAAGAGGAGTACAAATCATCGTTGCAACGCCAGGCAGACTAATAGATCATTTAAAGCAAGGTACGATTCAACTGGAAGATGTAAATTATGTAATCCTAGATGAAGCCGATAGAATGCTTGATATGGGATTTATAGATGATATAAAATTCATTCTCTTTTATGTAAATGAAAGAAGACAGACATGTCTATTTTCTGCGACGATGCCTGTGGAAATTTTAAGATTATCTCGTGAATATATGAAAGACCCACAACAAATTAGACTTAATGAGGCTGAAATTAGTTTAGAAACTATCGATCAATCTTATCTAATTGTGGAAGAACGAGAAAAATTTAAACATCTTTGTAATTTTATTAAAAATAGAGAAGCAGGGCAACAAACTATTGTTTTTGTTGCTACAAAACAAAGAACTCAGAGGATAGCCGATGAATTAAATAAACAAGGATTTCGAGTAATTACTATTCATGGAGATTTATCTCAAAGACAGAGAGACTATTCAATGCATAAATTCAAAAATGGAAGTGAAGATATACTTGTGGCAACTGACATAGCTGCAAGGGGAATAGATGTACCAGCTGTTGGGAATATTATCAATTATGATATACCTGAAGATCCACTGATATATTTCCATAGAATCGGTAGAACTGCAAGAGCAGGCGGAAGTGGTAAAGCAATTTCATTAGTTTCTAGTAGTAGATATGAAGATTTTTCGAGGATTTTAAAACGTACAGAACTACCAATTAAGCGACTGAACGACGAAATAGGAATTGAAGTTCCCACATTATATGTCGGTAGAAACAGACTTAATAGGCAAAGATCCTTTGGCTATAATGGTCAAAGTAGAAGATTCGGCTTTAGTAGAGGGGTTAATAGAGCTCGATACCACTATGGTAGACAATATAATCACAGTCAATACAGAAGAGGATAAGTAAATAAGAATAATATTTTAGAGAATACAAACAACATTTCCGAGAAATCTAGTAGAAATACAAAATAAAGACAAATGAATGTCAATAAAAATATCGTTTGTTAAACTTAATTACCATCTATTTAAACAATTAAAGTAAAGCAAAAAAGTTTGAGGAAATTTTTTGAAAATAAGAAGTTTTACAATTTAGTGAACAGAAATATCAACTTTAACACGAACCTAAATACAATGAGTAGATTAAGCCACGATAAAGCTCATTTTGTTCAAGGTATAGTCTATCACTTGGCTCATGCTTCGAAAGAAGTTGTGTTAGGAATCAAACTTAGAATATTACAAAATTAACCAGTAACTGTTCTGGTAGTTTGTTTTCAGAGTTTGCATTCTTTTCTGCTTTGGTAAAATTGCTTGATTAATGACACATAAGTAATCATCACTTCAGCTATGGGGTCAATATTAATGCTTATCTAAATAGTCGATAAATTTAATTATTATTCATTATACTAAAAACTGGATGCTCACTACCACTTCAAAATATATCACAATTGCTACCGTTCTTTATCTGGTTGCATTTTTTGCATTTGCTTCAGGACTGGTAAATTCTATTATAGAAGGCGGGCGGTCTAGTGAATTTATTATTCCATCAAGATCAATACAGACTATAGGAGAGACTATTGTAATAGTTGTCATACTATTTATGGGGATGTTTGGGGCATATTTGCTTTATAATTCAGGGAAAGCAGCATCATCAAAGAGTCAATGGGGATTTTTAAGTGGAGGATTTACTGTTCTCACTATTGCATTAATTGTTGGTTTCAACATAGTTAAGATTAAAATAGCTGGTTAAGTCCATCTTAGAACTTTATCTTTTATTAAGAAATTTTTTTGATTTGTTTTTGGATGTCCAAGAATTCTAATTGAAAGATCATTAAGATTTCTAATTTTAACATAAAAATTCAAGGAACTTTTTTTGCTAAGAAGCCTATTACTCGTTACCACTTCCTTTCTCTTATAGCGAATCATACTCGTTACAAGAAATGGGATATTGAAATGTGATGTATGTTTTAAAATCATCATAAGGACAAAGTAAAGTAATTGGTTTAAATTGCCACTTTTTAGTCTATTGTTCGAGCTAGGTATTTCCTTATTAAAAAAAATATTGTAAAATGAATTTATAGAATCAAAAATAATTAGGGAACATTCATTCATTGATTTTATTATATCAACTATGATAGTATCAAAGATATCTTCAGATGGGAGATATATTTTCAAAGAGCTAGATGTGGACTGGTAAATATGATCATCCATTTTTTGTATTTCTATAGAAGGAATCAATCCAGCTTTAACGTAAGAAGTAAATGCCGCATCAAGGTCCAAGTAAACTATCTTACTGTGATTGTCATTATGATGTTGATTCTGAAATTCCGATATGATAGATGCAATTAGACATATTTTTGCGAAAGCATCATCATAAATTAAAGTGTTAAATCCACTATTATCCAATATTTCAGAAATCATGATTTTTATTATAATAAATTATTAAAAGGGGTTATAATGGATTTTGATGAATCTAAGGAAAATGATATTGATTTAATACGAATGGATTTTCCAGTTACGAAAAAAAAAATCTATATGAACTGTGGTTCATTTGCTCCAATGCCGTTATCCACAATAAAATCAATTACTGATTTTCTGGTAAGATGCTCAGAAGAAGGACCTGACTCGACCTCTGTTCAGGAATATATTACATCCCTTATGAAAGAGCTTCGAATAATTCTAAGTCAACTAATAAATTGCGAGCCCGAAGAAATAATCTTCACACAAAGTACGACTGAGGGATTAAATTACGTAGCATCAGGTCTTGAGTGGAAAAAATCAGACACAATTATTGCACGGGGCGGTCTTCATGAACATTATGCTAATTACTTTCCTTGGTTGAATATTTCCAAAAAGCATGGTGTAAAACTGGAGGAAATTAAGATTAACGATAAAGGATTCTTCGATCTCGACAAGATTGATAAAATTGCAAAAAACAAGAACACAAAACTGATAACCCTAAGTCATGTTCTCTATAACAATGGGGCAATAATGCCCGTTGAAGAAGTCGGCGAAATTGCAAAAAGGCAAAACATGCTTTACTCCATCGATGCTGCCCAGTCAGTAGGTACAATTAATGTAGATGTAAAAGAAATAGGCTGTGACTTTCTGGCTTTCCCTGGTTTCAAGTGGACATGCGGCCCGCCGGGTATTGGAATCTTTTATTGCAAAAAAGAATCAGCCCAGTTGCTAACTCCCAATTATATTGGAGGAGAATCTGCAATTATTACCGAAGAAAAAAACCTGGTTTATACTGATTCTCCAGAAAAATTTCAAACAGGTTTTAGAAACTATGTGGGTATTGCTGGTCTCATATCATCTTTAAAGTACATTCAGCGCTTGGGCGTTAATACAATAAGGAAAATGAATATGAAAGTAGCAAATGAAATAATTGCGGAGCTAAGAACGATTCCTGGTATCTCGATCTTTGGACCTGAAGATGAGAGGCTCAGAACATCAATAGTATCATTCGCCATAGGTTCCGTCAGTCCAAAGATAACGGTATCTAGACTGCAAGACAAGGGAATAATTGTTGCAGAGAGGGATATTGTTGGAGGTGGAAAGAAAAAAGCAGTAAGAGCATCACCGCATTTCTTCAATGCCCCAAATGAGGCATCTACATTTGTTCAAAATATTAAAATTATTCAAAACATGTTGGGTTGATTCTTTTTATCCTTTCCTGCCTGACCTTCGATAACTATCATAGTTAGTGTGGATCTAACCTTATCTATTCTTCTGACATGCCATGTTATTGTTTCTCTAAGCTTGTCCATGGTATCTGCAGAAATCTTTACAATAATATCATATACTCCATATACTCCACTTACTTCACTTACTCCAGGGAGCTTCTTAATTTCCTGTAATATTTCCTCCTCAGAACCAAGATCACAATTTATTAAAACATAAGCTGTCGGCATACTACTACACTATAGTTTTAGGGAGTATTAAAACTCGATGTAATTAAGGTATTCAACACTCTCCTAATCGCCTAATCTGAGATATTGGTTATCATAATACTTTATTTTTCATTGCTCTGAAAAATTCTTATCAATAGCAATGGCTCTTATGGGGGACCCAGATGCTCCAGATAATTTCAGTGGTGTCATTATTAATGTAAAATATTGGGTGTTTAATTTACTCAAGTTACACAAGTTCTCCACAACCAATATTTCCCTAGATAATAACATTTTGTGTACGGGAAAATTATTATCCGATCCTCTATCAATACTGGGTGAATCTATACATACCGCATTTACTTTCTTATTAATCAGATACTTCGCGGCATCCTCTGAAAGGCCAGGACTGTCACTAAAAAAATAATCCTTATCCACTTCGTTCTCCCACAAAGTGGAAAATACAATGGTATCTCCATCCATGATTTTGACATCTGATGCTTCTATTTCATCTGCAGTAATTACTTGACTTGATCCTTTCTTTATCTTTATTAGAATTGCGCAAGAAATGAATCTGTTAACTGATATTTTGTCGATCGATGAGACATCGCTTGCGAAATGGGATGGAGCATCCATGTGAGTGCCTGTGTGAGTACTCATAAAGATCACCTCTGAATCGTAATTATGCACGTCTATTTTAGTCCAAGTAATAAATTTGGGTAATGGCGAATCTGGAAAGACTTTCATGTCATTCCTTACTTCTCTGGTTAAGTCTAATATCATCGATAAGCATATCATTATGATATATTCATATTTCTTTTGCGTTTACGGCTGGATCTGATTATTCCATTTACAATGATAACACTCAAGAATCCAAATGAACCCATCAAAATGTAGAAGACCCCTTGATAAGCTATTTCAGCTAATTCATCTATGATCGTTTCTAATGCCATGTGATATTAAGATAAATTAACTAGTAAACAATTAAAATATTTGCTATGAATGTCATTAATCATTTGATCCATTGGTAAACACTTACTATTACTCATTGATGCAAAATAAAGGAATTACACTTACTCTAGGAGTTTTATATCATCACATTAATACTTTTATTTTGTTTTTAACCAATCCCAAACTTCAATCCCTCTAATTGCACACTGCCTTCTAATAATTTGCCTTGCTCTTTTTGCGGCCTCAATTTCATTGATTGATTTTGTTCTCAAAAATTGAATCAATAACTCTTCATAAAGTTTTTTTGCTCTCTCTTCAGAAAATTCTTTATACAGTTTTTTACTTCTTGATTTATTTATTATCTTTTGCAGTCTCTCCTCATCTTGAGTCTTGGGCTGATTGAATCCTTTTAATTCAGCATATTCTAATTTACAATCCTGACAATTTTCATCAAAAAAATTCTTGTGTACATTACATGGAGACAACTAACTAATATTATAGAAAGTTAGATTTAAGGAATGCATATGTAAGACGTAAAATATCTGAATGAAATAAAATATTATATTGCACTTTTGGCAACCTTAAACTTAAGAAGTTTAGTAATTAGCAGGTACAGTAGCGAGGAGACCGTCAAACTTGGAATTGTGGAACCTACTATTGGTATCTGTGATACATATATCGGCGAAAGTTGAGAAAGCAGAAAATATAACACCACTCCGATAGACCACGCAATGATAGCAGGATATCCTATCTTGATCAGTTTGTTACCATTACCATACATCATATCATTCTGATATCTACCACGCTTAACTACGAAATAGTCGGTCAACAAGACTCCAAATAGCGGAATAAATACCGCCCCTATTAACAGCAAAAATTGTTCATATCCTTCAATTGATATAAAAGTAGCTAAAATAGTACTTACAATAGAAAATCCAATAATTAGATGTCGTTGATTTAGATTGTGAAAGATACTTTGTGAAGAAATTGCTGCAGAATATATATCTGCAAATGCATTATCCACCTCATCGACAATCATAACCAATAGAATAAATCCGAATAAAATTGCCTGAATTGAAACAATGATTGATGAAACATCTCCAAGTCCCAATAATAATCCTCCGAGATAAAAAATGATATTTGTTATTGAAAATCCAACTAAGGTACCTACAAATGCACCCTTACTTGTCTTTGCAAACCTGTTGTAATCTGAGACAAGGGGCATCCAAGAGATAGGCAGAGCAATTACAAGGTCAAGAGCAACAAAGAATGACATATCTTTACCACCCGCGGATATGGCATTTGGAAGATCTTGAGATAAGAGAGTAACTAAAATTATTATTGAAGAAGCGTAAACAATCCATATTGCAAACTTTGATAACCATTGTTTCACTAAAAATAAAGGTCCGAATATACCAAACAGGGTAATAATTATTCCAAACATAATATTCCATGCAAAAGTAACGTGTATATTTGTTAATTGTTGAGCAGCCCTTGAGAGTATTAAAATCTCAAATGTAGTCCAGCCAATAAGTTGTATTATATTTAGTATAGCGGCAAGATACGAACCATACAATCCAAAAGCCGGTCTTATTCCAATAAGAGATGGTATAGCATGATCGCTTCCTATTTTTCCTGCTAGTGACAAGAGTATGGAACCAGTAATTGAGCCAATTATTATTGCAAGTACTGCATGATAAAAAGGAGCCTCGGACAAGAAAGATCCTGCAGAAAAAACTAATAAACCAACGCCAAGACTAGACCACAATATGAAATAGTCAAAACCTCCGAGGATTCTATGTTTTGGAGGAACAGAATCGATTCCCCATTGTGGCAGATTAGGTACCATTTGGTATTGATTACTAATTTTTTTATAAATATAAATACATCTCGATCCCCGAATACACTCAATGGAAAGTTACTATGTGGCATTTTGGTAGAGATGCATCAACAGAGTTTGCTGGTGAAAGATTCTCTATTACTGTAGAAAAGTTACAGCGTATTCTTACTAGATTATACGTAAAAGACTTTAATGGCAAGAGCAGGCTTCGAATTGAAAGGCAGGAATATCCCAAGAAGACGTTAATAGTCGCTAAAGAAGAAAAACTTGGTGTCACTAATTGTCACTTTATGTCACTAAAAGAGGAAAGTCAGGAGTAAAGAACTAGTTGAGAATATAGATGCAAAAACTTTCAGAAGCCGACACGAAATATGTGAATTTATTGATTCTTGATTGCGAAGACTTTCACTTGAATGAAAAGCAGCCTTTAGCCTATTGTCCATATACACACCGTTATATACCGGTGTATAAAGGCCCTCGTACTATAGTATAGTTACGCAAAGATAGATAGATAGACACTGATTGATGAACAAGAACACATACGTCTATGTCTATCTATCCATAGTCATGTGTATATGGTGGTATATAGGTATCGTATGGTATGGTAAGGGATCCCTTGCCATTTCGAACTAATTTATTTTTATTATTAAATTAAAATTAAAATAATTTTTAACAAGTTAAAGCATCGATTTCTTTGATATTTTTGTTAACTGCTTGTAATGCTCAAATATTATAGACATTAGGAATGGCTGTAATAAGACAGGTTTGCAAGCCCCGACTCCAGCAACATTATACAAGCGTGGATAAGACATGATTTCATCAAACATCTTTCTTTCGCTTTTATCCAATTCTTGTCTAAACGACTTCCATTTGCTTCTTTCCCATTCTGTTGCAATTCTGAATGAGGGTACAGTTCGACCCAT
>JGI10213J12805_10011761_pt1 | contig 13123 bp, 11 predicted proteins | sample WisNatreferecore_FD_12805 | JGI IMG/M metagenome (IMG submission 12805)
CTGGCTGCAGAATTGGCTAAAGAATTTAGCTTTAAGATGTATAGTGGCGGGGATATCCTTAAGATGTTGGCTTCTAACAGAGGATATTCAACTTCTGTCGAGAATTGGTGGGATACCAAAGAAGCAGAACAATTTATGGATGAAAGAAAGTCAAACTCATCACTTGACAAGGAGGTGGACGAAAAGTTAATTGAAATTATCAAGAAGGAAAATGCCATAATAACAAGCTACACTCTTCCCTGGTTAGTTGAAGATGCTATTAAGTTCTGGTTAAAGGGTTCCCAAGACAATAGAGCAAAAAGGATGGCCAATCGAGATAATATAAGTTATTTTAAAGCCAGAAAAATAATCCAGACAAGAGATCAGGAAAATAAGAATATTTATAGGAAGTTGTATGGATTCAATTTTGGCGAAGATCTTAGCGTTTTCGATTTTTGTGTTAATACAGATTTACTTAGCTTATCGTCTCTCATTGATGTTTCAAAGAATATTGTAAGATATATCTTATCTGCTAACTAAGGTTTAAAAGAAATAGCCAAGGTGAAGAAATCAGTTGTTATTACTCCAATTACAAAACCTATTAAAGATAGACGACGATAATACGAGTGAAGAATACGGTCATTGTCCTGACAGGAGACCGGTACGATCATTGCTAGATTACGGACTGGTGTTGCTAGATAAACCCTCTGGACCCTCTAGTCATGAAGTTGTTGCATGGGTAAAAAAAATAACAGATACAGATAAGGTAGGGCATAGTGGTACTTTAGATCCTGGAGCGACCGGCTTACTGCCTTTGGGGTTTGGAGAAGCAACAAAGGCTTTATCCGTGTTAACATTAGGACCAAAAGAATATTATGCTTTAGGCAGAATGCATTCTTATGTTTCAGAAAAAAAATTGCACCTAGCAATGAAAGAGTTTACAGGTGACATCTACCAAAGGCCGCCGCAACGTTCAGCCGTGAAGCGGGCAACACGCATTAGGAAAATATATTCATTTAATTGTGTAGAACAACGTGAACGCCTTGTTCTGATGCGAATATTGTGTCAGGCTGGTACATATATTCGAAAAATTGTATATGATTTAGGTGAAGTCCTTAATTCTGGAGCTACAATGATAGAGCTTCGACGAACAAGGGTCAGTAATTTGTCTGAAGGTAGTGATAGATTTGTGCGGCTACACGACATTGTAGATGCCTTTGAGACCTTCAGAGAAAGCAAAGATGAGAAGAAGTTAAGAGATATAATTAGACCAATCGAATACTGTCTTCAACATATACGAGCTGTAGTAATAAGAGATACTGCAGTTGATGCATTATGTCATGGGGCGCAGTTAGCTATTCCCGGAATCATTGCGATACCAGATGATTTAAGGCCAGGAGAAATTATTGGAATTTATACACTCAAAGGAGAAATAGTCGGACTCGCAGAAACAGCTATGACTTCCAAGGAGATTCAGGCTAACACAAATGGCTTTGCATTTTTTATGAAAAGGATAATAATGAAACCTAATACTTATCCGAAGGTCTGGCGGTCAAGAGTAACAGGAGCCAATTGATTCGATAGCAAATAAATAAGTTTAATCGATATTTTTATTTTGTTTTCATCTTCTAAAGTCGTCTTAAGCATTATGTCGTCTATTTTATTTTTAACATTACTGCAGTGACTGCAGTCACTGCAGTAAATCCGGTAGATAGGATCCATGTGTGTCATTCATTTCTTTCTTCCTTATGATATAATCACTACTGTACAGGTCATAAAACCTAGAATAGCATAAAAATAAACAATAATTATAAAATGATCCTCTTTTACCGGCAAATAGCAGCAGACTTTATCTCTTTATTCAGATAAAACTATGGTTTTATTATTTGGCCATTATAATGTATTCGTGAAAATTCGGATAATATTTTAGGCAAGGCGCCGGGAGAGGGATTTGAACCCCCGAGACCTTTGCAGGTCACAAGCTAACCAGAACTAGGTTTCCAGGCTTGCGCCCTTCCAGGCTAGGCGATCCCGGCTATTACGGGCTTCAGATAGTTATTTAGATATATTAATGATCTAAGAAGAGAAAACTCCTATAAACTTAATTGCTAACGATATTTATATCATTAACATCTCCTTATGTAGACATTGTATTGAGCATTTTTTCGCAAGTACTATTGGTCATAAGCAGTACATACTTAGCTACTTCAGCGACTAATTTTGACAAAGCTTTGGTGCTTATGGCGAGACAACATATTCTATAAAGCGAACTTAATAATAGATATAAAAAAAATCATATAGTCCGGGTATTTTTACTAAGATCATAGTTGGATAAAGTAGATTACGATATCATTGTTGCTGGAGGAGGGTTGGCGGGATTAATAGTTGCATGTTCTGCTGCGTACTATTCAAAACAATCCTTACAGATCCTTGTTGTAGATAGAAATCCTTTGCCTGTAATGGGAAGAAAGACAATCACAGGTTGGATCTGTGGCGATGCCGTTGGTAAAAAATCCGTAGATTACATGTCTGAAAGAATAGGCATTAAATGGAGTTACCCGGAGATTGAGCATCATGTAAAAGGGGTAGTGGCATATTCACCTGATCACGAAACTGCGGTTTCTTTTGATGGAGAAGGTTACTTACTGAACCGTAAGATACTCCCTCAAAAACAACTTAAAGATGCATTGAAACTGGGGGTCCAAGTACAAGGAGAGGTGGCTTTGCGCTCTTTGGTAGTCGATGATAGCAAAGTGCTCGGTGTAGAAGGACAGGATCTATCAAATAAAACGTATTTTAAGAAGACTGCCAAGCTAGTAGTTGATGCTACTGGTGTTACTTCTGTTCTTCGAACCAATCTAACAGTCAGGACATTCATTGAGAAGAAGATCAGTAGGACCGACCTAGAAGCGACTGGCAGATATATCTATGACTTTAATCGAGCAGCTGAAGATCTAAGTTACTTTGACCCAGACTATTGTATTATACATTTAGATCAGAACCTTGCTCCAGGCGGGTATGCATGGGTGTTTCCGAAGGGCGAAAATAAAGTGAATATTGGACTTGGAGTACAACAGAAGGCATTAGATGAGTACAGTAAAAAAACCGGAGTTCATCAGGATCTAAAGGGACTTATTGATAATTATGTCAAGGTTAATCCTGTTATTTCTAGTCCGAAAATTGCTGACAGCCAACTTGACGATGGAAATAGTTGGGGTACCTGGCAAGTTTCTGTAAGAAGGCAGAATGATTGCATGGTGGCGAACGGCTTAATGCTAGTTGGGGATTCTGCATGGATGCCCAAACCATTAGACGCAGGAGGAATAGGCCCTGCTATTATTGCGGCAACAATTGCAGGAAAAGACGCTGTAGAATCTATAGAAACAGGGGATACAACAGAGAAGGGATTATGGAAATATAATAAAGACTACATAAACGAGTACGGTTATAAGACTGCAGGATTGGAGGTATTTCGCAGGATGTTACAAGGTTTAACAAATGAAGAAATTGATTATGGTATGAAGTATTTCCTTTCCAAGATGGATATAGATAAAATTACTAACGGACAGCATCCTGATTTCAGTGCTGTAGATAAACTATCTATGTTCATAAGGGGATCTTTTAACAGGAAATTAGCCGAAGATCTTAAATTAACTGCCAACACAAATAAGAAATTGGTTGACCATTATCATGATTATCCTGCTGAGCCTGAAGATTTTCTTCAGTGGCATAAAGTGTTGCTTAACTATCTCGAAGAAGCCTATTCAAAATTTATCTGAAAAGACATGTGTGCTGAGCCTTACTTTTATTTTATAAACTCCAGACCTTTGGTCCTTCATTGAGTGATTTATACATAAGCCTAGAACGATTCAAAAGCACATTTAGGAGTAGTATGAAATGAAAATCACAATTGTTATTAATGACTTATATGAGGTTGTGCAAGTTCTAAACGAAAACGTGTTTTAATCTATAAATGGAGAACAACATAATCGTTCAAAACCCCAGTCCTTAACTCTTTCCAAGACGTGCTTCTAAATGTTCAATAGCTTTAATCATATTTTCTCTTCTTGACTCTTCTGTTATAACTGCTCGAATGTCTTCAATTAATATCTTTGCTACATCAAGTTTCCTTCTTAAGCCTGCTATTAGATTATCGTAGATAGCAAAAGGATAAATTAAACTGTAAATCTCTTCCATAATCGCGAACAGCTTTGCTGCTTCATGTGCTCGGCCAGATCGGATTCGTTCGTAAACCATTCTTTTTAACTCACCAATACAATCCAGTAACCCCATTGCATATGAAGAACCTGAGACTTTCACATCTTCAATACCAGGTAAGATAGAGTTTTCTACAATTGACATCAGGGAAAAAGCCTCGACGAATTCCTGTTCTGCGACTGCTATATATTTATGCAAATCAACTTTTGCATATATTCGAAACTCATCAAGCATTTCTCTGGCTTTGAGTATTTTTCGTTGCGCTTCATTCTTGTTATTGTAGTGAATGTCCACAATGCATTTACTGCATAAGGAGATAACATCTCGTGTGCCCTTGAGAAGTTTTTCTCGTCTTTCTTCAATATTCTTAAGCTCATTATTTATTTCGTCAAGCGACGCCCTCACATTAGATAACGACATACGAGGTTATTTTATCAGAGCTCTTAAGAATTTATTGCATAAATACAAAACAGGTTGAATAAAAAAACGTCTCCAAAAAATATATTTGCACCCTTTTTATTTCCTATTTAAATTAGGTTGTCATGATGAATATATGAGCTCCAAAGTAATAACCTCAGAACAAATGTATATGATAGAAGAGAACGGCCACAGCTTATTTGGCATGAGCCGCATGTTTATGATGGAAAATGCAGGACATGGGGTTGCTGATTTTATAGTTGATAAGTTAGGTTCCAAATTAAGAGGGAAGAGTGTTGTCGCTGTTTGCGGTACCGGAAATAATGGAGGTGATGCATTTGTGGCATCGAGACATTTGGCTGGACATGGACTCACTAACATGTCAATAGTTCTACTTGGATTCCCTCGCGATATCCGTACCCAAGAAGCAAAGACTAATTGGCAAATTGTCAACAAGATGAATTCAATAAAAGTTATCACTCCAAGTAGTTCTAGACAAAATAAGTTTACCGAATTAATGGAAAAAAAAATAGAAGAGGCAGATATCATTCTTGATGGATTAGTAGGGACTGGTATAAGGGGGAAGATTCGTCAACCTTATGCTTCTGCTATCGATGTTATAAACAGATCCAATTCTTACGTTTTGTCAATAGATATTCCCTCTGGTCTCGATCCCAACAATGGGAGAGTTATCGATAAATGCATAAAAGCTAATGTGACAGTAACATTCCATCGGATGAAAAAAGGCCTGCTTAAAGCTAAAAAATATACGGGGACTGTGTACGTTGAGAAGATCGGAATTCCCCCTGAGGCCGAAAATGGGGTTTTGAACTAAAATGGCAACAAAAATTATCCAATTACCCGTTGGACCTATGGCCAACTTTACATATATCATCGCTGATGAACAGAATAAAGAGGCTATAGTTATCGATCCATCATGGGATTTGGAAAAGATATTCAGTATATTACGAAAAAATCAATGGAAAGCAAAATTTATTATTAATACCCATACTCACTTCGATCATGTTTTAGGTAACGAGCAAACCGCTGCGCTCACTGGCGCTAAAACAATTCAGCATAAAAACTCAAATGAGAACAATCACCTGCCTGTGTCTGATGGAGATATAATTAGTGTAGGAAATGCGGTGCTTAAAATAATACATACTCCTGGGCATTCAAAAGACAGCATTTGTATTATTTTAGATAATAAATTTATATTTACTGGCGACACATTATTTGTAGGAAACTGCGGAAGGACAGATCTTCCTGGTGGAGATCCGGGTGAGATGTATGATAGCTTGTTTACTAAAATCACAAAACTAGATGATAATTTAATCGTCTATCCCGGCCACAACTATGGGCCTTCATCTTGGTCAACTATTGGTGAAGAGAAGAAATGGAATCCAGTCCTGCAACACAGAACAAAAGAAGAATTTTTAGATTATATGAGATCGCCCTCATGATGAAATTTGAAATGAATTCAATAACCTTTAAAGAGTCACTTCTAAATGGACGAATGACAACTAGACAAATATCATATAAGGTTGTATAGCAGCTTAATGTCGATTATTTCACCGTAACTGATTTGGCAAGGTTGCGAGGATAGTCTGGGTCGGTGTTTTTCTTTAATGCTAGATGATATGCCAGCAATTGCAACGGAATTACCTCTATAATGGGATATAGTAGGCTATCGACAGTCGGTAACTTTATAAAATAATCGAACACATCATTTATTTCGTCAGAAATTCCAATAATTCTAGCTCCTCTTGACTTGATCTCGTGTGCATTGGATAGGACGTCCTTATATGTAGCATCTCTAGGATTAATGACTATAACTATACTGTTGTTATCAATCAAAGCTAACGGACCATGTTTTAATTCGCCTGCTGCAACCCCTTCTGCATGGATATATGTCAATTCTTTTATTTTTAATGCTCCCTCCAAGGCAATAGGATAATGTAGAGACCGGCCTAGAATGTAAATGTCGCCAACATTCTTTAGAATATCAGCAATGTTAATTACGTCATGTTCGCAAGAAAGAACTGAATCGATAGCCGATATCAAGAGTTCCTTTTTATCTCCAATTTCAATACATCCATTGCATAATCTATCAATGATATTATAAATGACAGAAAGTTGCCCTGTAAAGCTTTTTGTTGCAGCGACTCCTATCTCGGGTCCACAATTTACTGTAAGAAATGAATCACTGATCCTGGCAAGAGAAGAAGTAGTAATATTGACGATTGAGAGGATCTTTGCTCCTGCTTCTTTGGCGTACTTGACAGAATGAAGAACATCTGCTGTTTCTCCACTTTGAGAGATGGCAATTATAACAGAGTTTTCATCAATAAAATCAAGAACATACTGAAATTCGCTCGAGACAACAGGCTCTACACGAATTTTGGCCAGCTTACCGAAAATGTACTTGGCTACTAAGGCTGAATGATAACTTGTGCCACTGCCGGTGATAAACACACTGTTTGCATTTAGCAAGAGTTCACAAAATCTGCGTAGGTTGACTTCGTTTTGATCCATTCCTTTCAACACGCTCTTTTTCTGTTCATGGATTTCCTTTAAGGTATGATGTGTAAAAGTGCCCTTATCAGCTGCACCTACTTCCCACGCTACCTGAGTAACGTTACGAGATACAATTGTTCCATTTGAATCATATAAATCTAATTTTTCATCTGCTATGATTGCGATATCTTTGTTGTCCAAGAATATAGCCTTATCTGTGTATTCAAGGAAACCAAGGACGTCGCTGGAAACGAAGTAACCATTATCTAAAATACCTATAATTAGAGGCTCGTCGTATCTGCTACCACAAATAGTTCCATCACCGAAAATAGCGACAAAGGCGTAAGCTCCCTGCAATTTTCTACAAGCCTCAACCATAGATCTCCGTTTATCTTTTAGCTCAGAATATATATCTTCAAGTAAATGTGCAATAACCTCGCTATCTGTCTCACTCTTGAAGGAATGACCAAGAAGGACCAGCTCTTCCTTCAATTCCTGATAGTTCTCGATAATCCCGTTATGAACAACTGCAATATCTATAGTACAGCCTGAATGAGGATGCGCATTTTTCTCAGTTATACCTCCATGAGTAGCCCACCTCGTATGACCAATACCAATTACTCCAGGCATTTTTTTGAAGTTAAGTGCAGAACTGACTTCGGCTACTTTTCCAACGCCTTTTCTCACTAGGATTTTGCCATCATCTAATGTTGCAATTCCTACACTATCATATCCTCGATATTCCATTTTTTTTAAGCTTTCCACTAATAAGGGCGCTGCATAGGAATTACCTTTATAGCCAATAATAGAACACACAACAGTTATCGGCTATGCATTCTTAAAAGATTTATCAAATTATAAATAGACCGTTATAATATAGCCTGTAATGGTGTCCTATAGTTCAAAGCTGAATTGGATTTGCCTCGAGTATGAAAAACATAATACCACAAAATAATTATATATAGTGGATAATTTCACCGGCAATGGAGAAAAAAACGCTAGTTTATGAAAGACAAAGGAAATTGATAAGCAAAGAAATCCTCATACTAGAAAATACAGAAGATATGAGAATTGTTTCTAATCCCGTATGTTGGCGAATTATGAAATTATTATCAGAAAGACCATCCTACCCTGCACAGATAGCCAAAGAACTCAAAGTGTATGAACAAAGTGTTTATTATTACATAAGAAAACTTCTTCGAGTTGGGGCGATCGAACAGGTAGAGACACGGCTTGTGAAGGGAGGGACAGCAAGAATGTATAGGCCTGCAAGCGCGGCTTTTGGAATGGAGATGGAGTGGGGGGAAAAACAGACCAGGTTCGGAATTCACGCCCAAAAAAGATGTGCACAGAGCTTTTTCAAAGAATATATAGTGAATGATTCCTTTGATGGTCTTGTCATAGTTGGAGCACCAGATCCTCATGGACCCTATAAATCCTCTGCAAGGGATGGTCATTATGCAGTACACTTAGGTATGTTCTTGGGCACATTCTGCAATATTCCATCTGATTTTATAGTCAAATTGGATTCAGATGCAAAAGCAGAGAGGGTGTACGAATCTCGTAATCTGATTTGTATAGGAGGACCAGGTACTAACATGGTTTCTGCTGAATTTAACAAATTCTTACCCATCAAGTTCGATGATAAAAACTTTTGGTCAGGGTTGGTAGATAAGGCAGGTAAACGCTATAATTCAGACAACCAGGGTTTAATCGCAAAAATAAATCATCCCTATGCTGACAAAAAGAAGATAATTGTAGTTGCCGGCGTGCGATCTATTGGTACTAAATCCGCAGTCATAGCTCTGACTAACTACAGCGAAGAAATATTAAATGTCTATCAGAATCAAGACAATCTGGCTTTTGTGGTGCAAGGTTTTGATATGAACGCTGACGGAAAAATGGATTTCGTAGATTTGGTTTCATGGGTCTGAAGAATCTAGCAGTAAGACTCCTATTGAGTATTAGAGGGAGTAGAATTAGTATGGACGGGATGATGTATTAGAATTTTCGGCTCTTCCTCCTTCCTAACAAGATAGCCTGGCAGGTTCACAACCCTATTATCTATTAATACGTGACCATGGGCTACGATCTGCCGAGCATGATGAGGGGACTTTGCACCAGCTTTTTTCATTACTATTGTCTGAAGTCTTCTTTCAAGGATATCTTCAATCTTCAGGTTCAATATATCGTCCAGTGTTGCTGATTGTTTTACGAGAGCAAACCTATTTAGAAAATTCAACAATCTGACTTCTTTATCCTGTCTCAACTCTGTGGGAAGAGCCAATAAAGCTCTTGCTTGATTTCTAATCCTTGCAATTTCAGTCTGGGCTCTCCATAGCTCGCGTTTATTACGTAATCCATAGGTACCTATCGTGTAAAGCTCTGCGTTCAGCTGATCCGGTGTCCAGATCCTTCGTGGCCTGTGGAATTTCTTTTTGGGTTTACGAGGATCTCCCATATACTTACATCAATCTCTTTTAATCTGCGTCTTGTGCATTAGAGGTCTGTGTATCATTCGTTGTCTTTGAAGGTGTTGTTGTTACGGCTGTTTGAGTACCCATAGTGGTTGTAGAAGTAGCAGCTAGAAGTGGTTTTCCAGTCTTCTTCACACCTACCGCTCCTCCGCGTCTTCCTGTTGTTCTTGTACATTGTCCTCTCACCTTCAGACCAAACATATGCCTATATCCGCGCCAACTCATTACAGACTTTTCTCTTTCGATGTCACTTGAAATGGAAAAGTCTAGATCCGAAGTTATCAGATGATGATTAGATCCGCTATCCATGTCCTTTTGTCTATTAAGGTACCATTTGGGTATTCCTGTTTGTGATGGATTTCTAATTACTGTTTCAATTTCAGTTATCTCTCTATCTGTTAGAAAGCCTATCCTTACATTGGGATTAACGTTCATTGATTGAAGTATCACCTGAGCAAAATTGTAACCTACTCCTTTGATTTCACTTAGCGCAACTATTATCTTCTTGCTGCCATCTATGTCCTTGCCTGCTATTCTAACTATGTGTTTGTATTCAGATACTGACAAATTCAGTATCAAGACACATTTTCCGTCATAAAAACTATGCTTGGATCTTGTATCCAAATTCTATTGGATAAGCTGAACTTGGCGGCAATTATTCCAAATGTAAAGCTTCGTATCGTCAGTACAGAAATGAATATTATTTAATTAGTATTAGCTCTTTTTCTGGTCTGTAAATATTTAAATTCTTGGTAACCGCCAAAATGTAATGTCCATGGGAGCCAAAACAATTGAAGAATTAGTACATCGCTCTTACAGCTCACCGCCAAAGTATGCCCAAATGATGCCGGGTCTCCCAGAAGACTACAAAAAGATCAAAACACTACGAGATCTTCTAGAGATAAACTATAAACATGTTTCGATAGAAGAACAGATGCGTGGGAATCTCATTCAAAAAATCAAGAAAGGAGAGGAGATATACAAGGGCATTATTGGTTACAATGAAGATGTTATTCCAGCAGTCAACAGAGCGATTCTTTCAGGACATGAGATATTATTTGTAGGTCATATAGGTCAAGCAAAAACAAAACTCGCAGAGTCTATTGCTAATAACCTCCTTTCTTTGATTCCTATAGTCCGTGGAACTATAACAAATGATATTCCTACTTCAATAACAAAAAACGATCTCCTTTGTCTTCTAAATGACTCTGAAATTGAACGTTCTTCTCCAGAATTCGTAGTTTCTCCTGAATGCGAAGAAGCTATCCGAAATAATAGACTAGACACCAAAATAGAGTGGAAGGAAGGTAACGATAGATATCGGTATGTGCTGGCAACACCAGACATTTCAGTTAAAGATCTTGTTGGGCAGATTGATGCTATTAAAATTGCAAAGAGAGGAGTTGAGATCTATAACATAGAATCGTACTCTCCAGGACAGTTGTTGCAGGCCAGACATGGTGTATTGTGTATAGATGAGCTTCCAGTTTTAGATTCACGTAAACAGGTATTATTATTGAGTGTTCTCCAGGAAGGTAAATTTACGACTGGTTCTTATCCTGTGGTGTTCAAACCAGATGTAAAGATTCTAGCTACGGCTAATCCTATTGACTATACACACTCTGGCAAAATCATAGAACCATTATTTGATAGACTTCGAAGTCATATAGTGACACATTATCCTAAAAACATTGTTGACGAGATGCTAATCATAGTTCAAGAAGTGCAAATTAGTTGCAACAGGAATGTATTCCTTCCCATATTTGTAATTAAAACAATCGCCAAGATCTCACAATTAGCCAGAATTAGTCCAGAAATTAACCAAGAGAAAGGAGTAAGTGTGAGAATTGGGGTACACTCGACTGAACTCTTAGTTGCAGAAGCCGAAAGAGCAAGAGCTATAGTTAACGATCTAAATGCAGTTCCAAGGTTCTGTGATCTCCCTTCAATAAACCAGACTACTAAATTCGAATTATCTGAAATGGATGACACCCATGAAAACAGGATGAGCATTTTAGATTCAATAGTTGAGTCAGCAATAAGAGAAGTGTCATTAGAGTATGTCGACAAGCTTCCATTAGAACAAATATCAAAGTTCAAAGAGGAATTCCAAAACAATAAATCGTTTTTTGTCTCACAAACTATGATTGGACAGAAGAAATCCGACGTCATAGATTATGAATCACAGCTCTTAAAATTTCCTGCCCTCAAAGAAGCAATCAACCAAACGATTGAAAAATTAAAACAAGAACACAATTCTTTTGTGCGACTTGCCACGTCATATGGGATAAATGACAAAAGGATTTCTATAACAGGGGTTTTAGATGGTGAATTTACTGCTGCGGTAACAGAATTAATTCTCGAAGGTCTGAGGTGGATTGATCCTCCTCTTCTAGATAAGAAGGAAAATGGTTATGCCCCAAAACAATAGTAATACTCTATTTAAGAGCTTGGAATATTTTTTCATTGATAATGAGGACAACAGGAATACAGCAAACCCTACTAAACAGAACTTATCAATTAAAACAGATGAACTAGAGAGATTATTTGAGACAATAGCAACGGAAGTGCTACGGGAGAGGACTCCTGACCTTCATGAACTAGGACAAGCTTTACAGGAGAGGATGTCTATACAAGAATATCGAAAATTAGAACAATCAGAAGAGCAAAAGCTGGAAAATACAAAAGAGAATAAAACCTCAGCTCCTATTTCAGGAACATCAATCATAACCATGCTAATACAAAAGGGTTATCTTAAAGATTCTCAGAAATGGCTTACAAAAAAAGGATTCGTAACTATAGGCAGAAAAATACTGAAGGACATTATGAGACCGTTGAAATCCAGTGAGTTTGGACTGCATGAGACAGTTAGCCGAGGAATTGGATCCCTTACATTAGATTCTACTAAAAAGTACGAACTGGGTAACGATCTTAGGCTTCTGAATGTGCCTATGTCATTACTAAATATGGTTCAAAGAAATACTAACAGGGGTAAGAAGATTGAGTTTCCATTACAAATTAGTGTGGATGATCTCGAGGAGTACCAGACAAGTCAGGATGTTTCGGTTTCCATTGTGTATTGTATTGACCTAAGTTCTACTATGCGTTACTCTACCATGTTTGGAGATATTAGTAGAATTGAAGCAGCAAAAAAGGCGCTTTGGAGCCTCTTCCTATTAAATCAAAAGTTCTTTCCATCTGATTCAATTTCAGTCATCGGCTTTGGAGCATTAGCATCAAAAGTTTCTCCTCAGGATATTCCTTACCTTAAGACTTTTGAACCTGGTTCTGATTTTTTACATTACACAAATTACCAAGCGGCATTTAGATTAGCAGCTAGAATTCTGCAAAAAGAAGCATCTAACAATAAGCGAATAGTATTAATCACCGACGGTCACCCAAGTGCATGCTTCATTGATGACAAAAAAGATCAAGATAATATTCTATCCCAAAAGCCTTATTCTCACTTTTACTCGCCTGATGGTGAGACTATAGAAAGAGTTAGGAATAACCAT
>JGI10213J12805_10007173_pt1 | contig 13072 bp, 9 predicted proteins | sample WisNatreferecore_FD_12805 | JGI IMG/M metagenome (IMG submission 12805)
AAATTATTGGTGGTGGTAAACAAAGCGGCCGCATGACCGGTGAGGTTGTGGATGTGTTGCAACGCCGTCAAACGGAATTCCTGGGAAAACTCGAGATGGGAAAGAATTTTGCTTTTTTCATTGCGGAATCCGACAAGCCCATGCCGGACATTTACATTCCATTGAATAATCTTCGTGAAGCAAAAGATAATGAGAAAGTGATCGTGAAGATCGTGGAATGGGAGAAAAATAAAAAGCCGGTAGGTCAGGTTGTACAGGTGATGGATAGCCGAAATGAAGGCGATCTTGCCATGAAAGAGATCCTGATGGAAAACGGATTTCCTTTATTCTTTCCTGAAGATGCAATCGAAGAATCAGAAAGAATACCTCACTCGGTCCCCGAAAAAGAAATAAAAAGCCGAAAGGATTTCCGGAATATTCTCAGTTTCACCATTGACCCTATAGACGCAAAAGATTTTGATGACGCCATTTCATTTCGGGTTTTGAAGAATGGGAATTATGAGATCGGGGTTCATATTGCAGATGTCGCTCATTTTGTTGAACCCGGTACTGCATTGGATAAGGAAGCCTATGAACGCGCTACTTCCGTTTATCTGCCCGATCGCGTTTCACCAATGCTTCCGGAAAGAATATCCAACGAACTTTGTTCACTTCGTCCAAAGGAAGATAAATTGACTTTTTCTGCAGTGTTTGAATTGACTCCGAAAGGAGATGTAAAAGATTATTGGCTGGGAAAGACGATCATTCATTCAGATCATCGGTTTACCTATGAAGAAGTTCAGGAGATCATTGAGAAAGAAGAGGGACTATATAGAGATGAAATTCTTCTATTGAATTCACTTGCACAGCGTTTCCGCAAGCATCGATTCAGGAAAGGAGCGATAAACTTTTCTTCGCAAGAGGTAAGGTTTAAGTTGGATGAAACCGGAAAACCAATAGGAATCATTATTAAAGAGAGTAAGGAAGCTCACCAACTTATTGAAGAATTCATGTTGCTGGCAAACCGGATTGTTGCAGAGTATGTAGGAAAGATCAAATCAACTAAGAAGCCAATTCCTTTTGTTTACCGGGTACACGATACACCAGATGAAATGAAATTGTTGCCCTTTGTCGAGTTTGCAAAGAAATATGGTCACCATTTCGATACAAAATCACCTGAAGGGATTTCTTCATCCTTCAATCAGATGTTAAAGGACGTTCATGGAAAGCCAGAGCAACATGTACTTGAACAGTTAGGGATAAGAACGATGGCCAAAGCAGTTTATACTACCGAGAATATCGGGCATTACGGCCTTGGGTTTAAACATTATTGTCATTTTACATCTCCCATTCGTCGTTATCCAGACATTCTTGTACACCGTATCCTTGAGCAGGTATTGGCATCGGAAATTGAAGTGGATAAAAAGCTTGAGCAAAAGTGCAAGCATTGCAGTGAAAAGGAAAGAGGAGCGATGGAAGCCGAAAGAGCAGCAAATAAATACAAGCAGGTTGAGTACATGAAGGAATTTGTGGGGGAAGAATTTGAAGCGGTCGTAAGTGGTGTTACTTCATTCGGATTTTTTGCAGAAACTATTTTGCATAAATGTGAAGGATTGGTGAGCATTAACAGCCTTTTCGAATACGATGATTTCAGGCTTATCGAAGGAGACTATAGTCTGGTTGGCATGCGGAGTGGAAGACGTTTTCGTATGGGAGACAAGGTTACCATTAAAGTTATTTCGGCCAATCTTGGTAAGCGGCAACTGGATTATGAATGGGTGATCGCGACTTCAATAATCGAAGATGGGGGAGTGCCTTATGAACGGATACACAAACCACCAAAGCACCACAAGCCCGATCGTTCCCACAAAACAGGAAAATCACATCAGCAGGGTGTTAAAAGGAATAAGGGTAAACACAAAAAGAAAAAATAATTTCGGCACAGTAAAAGGATTCCCCGCATGCATAGTTATGAAGAGCTTTCAAGGCAGTTTTCTGAACAATTCAATTATCGCCATTTTCCTGAACAACCTGCTTCGCTATACGACCCCAATGAATATTTTCTTTCTCTAGGTGGCAAAAGGGTCCGTCCAGTGATGTGCCTTATGGGAAATGAACTCTTTGATGAGATTCACCCGGATACTTACCAGGTGGCAATGGCTATCGAACTCTTTCACAATTTCACCCTGATTCACGATGACATAATGGACAAAGCTCCATTGCGCAGGGGAAAACAAACCGTTCACGAGAAATATGGAGAACCCACGGCACTTCTCGCAGGAGACGTGATGCTTGTAGTAGCTTATGATTATCTGAACAAGATCAGAACCACCTTTCTTCCGAGGGTAATTAACCATTTTAATAAAACGGCCAAACAGGTTTGCGAAGGACAGCAACTGGATATGGATTTTGAAAAAATGGAATCGGTGAGTCTTGAGGAGTATATCAAAATGATCGAACTCAAGACCTCTGTGTTATTGGCTTCGAGTTTGAAAATGGGCGCTCTCATTGGTGGTGCAGGAGAAGGAAATCAGCAATTAATTTATGAATTCGGACGCCACCTTGGAATTGCATTCCAGATCCAGGATGACTACCTGGATGCATTTGGTAACCCGGATAAGTTTGGTAAGAAAACTGGTGGAGATATTCTTGCAAACAAAAAGACTTTTTTACTAATACAGGCATTGGAGGTGGCTCCTGACAAACAGAAAGCCGAACTAAAAAAACTTCTTAGTAATAACTCGAGTGATAAAGTTGAAAACGTTTTGAAGATATTTAAAGACTGTGGAGTTGATAAATGGGCACAGGATCTTAAGAACAAGTACATCACAACTGCGTTTGAACATCTCGAAGAGATCGCTGTTCTCAACGTGAGAAAGGACCCATTGAAACGGCTCGCAGAGTTCCTCGTACAACGTGATTATTAATTCTTTTCATTATCTTGAACGACTATAAAACCCTACCGGCATGTCGAACTCACTCTTTCGAAAAAAATCTATTGATAAGATAGTTAAAGATGCAGAAGCGGGGATCAGTGATGGACATTCGTCAAGTAAACTGAACAAGGTACTAACGGTTCGCGACCTCACGTTCATGGGTATCGCTGCCGTGGTGGGTGCCGGTATCTTCTCAACCATTGGAAAGGCAGCATCAGACGGAGGTCCGGGCATTTCACTCTTGTTTATTATTACTGCAATTACTTGTGGTTTTTCCGCACTTTGTTATGCTGAATTCGCAAGCCGCGTACCGATTGCCGGAAGCGCATATACCTACGCATATGTATCCTTTGGAGAATTGATCGCATGGATCATCGGATGGGCATTGATTCTTGAATATGCAATTGGAAATATTGTTGTAGCCATATCATGGAGCAGTTACTTCAATAATCTTTTACAGGCAATCGGAGTTAATCTGCCCGGTTGGCTGATAGTGGATCCAACAACTGCAGAAACCGCTTTCAATTCAACACAGGAAACGATAGCAAAGGGCGGGACGATCACCGCTGACATGCAATCGATAATCAATGCATGGAATTCTGCGCCTGTGGTTGGTGGCTCAAGGATCTTCATAAACGTTCCAGCATTTATAATTGTCGGTTTGGTTTCTATTCTTACTTATATCGGAATAAAGGAAAGTAAGAAAAGCGCCAATGCAATGGTGATATTTAAAGTTGCGGTGATCATCCTGGTAATCATTGTGGGAATATTCTTTGTAAAGCCATCCTACTGGTCTCCATTTATGCCAAATGGATTTGAAGGAGTACTAAAAGGAGTTTCGGCAGTGTTTTATGCCTATATAGGTTTTGATGCAATTTCCACAACCGCTGAGGAATGTAAGAACCCACAGCGAGATCTACCGAGAGGAATGATCTATTCGTTGCTGATCTGTACTGTTCTTTATATTCTCATCGCGCTTGTATTGACAGGAATGGTACCGTTTAATGAACTCAATGTGAACGATCCTCTCGCTTTTGCTTTTGAAAGGATCGGTCAGACATGGATGGAGAATATTGTTTCCGTAAGTGCGGTAGTTGCGACAACAAGTGTTCTACTCGTATTCCAATTGGGACAACCCCGGATTTGGATGAGCATGAGCCGGGATGGATTGTTACCTAAAGCATTTGGTAAGATTCATCCAAAATATCACACTCCCTACTTTTCAACCATTGTTACAGCTTTGCTTGTTGCGATTCCATCTTTATTCATGCAAAGTTCAAAAATGACGGATCTAACCAGCATTGGAACCTTATTTGCTTTTGTATTGGTGTCTGGTGGTGTTCTCACTTTACCCAGATTGGATAACAGTATTCAGCGGGGCTTCAAGCTGCCGTATATAAATGGAAAGTTTATTGTGCCTATACTAGCTGCAATATTCATTTATTTGTCATGGGGTAGGATAGTGGAAGCTTACAGCAATCTGGGCAAAGATAGTTTGCAGGAGATCTTATTCCTTGTTTATGTTCTAATGGCTGCAGTTCTCGCTATCGCTACATTTATAAAGAATTTCTCGCTCATTCCAATTATGGGTGTCTTGTCCTGTTCTTATCTTCTGATCGAAATTCCATCAACTTCCTGGGTATGGTTCTTTGCATGGATGGGAATAGGCCTCGCAATCTATTTTCTTTATGGTTACCGAAACAGTCACTTAAGGCTTCGCAAGAATTGAGAACTCTCTGTGTCCTCTGCGTCCTAAAAAGCTCGCACCTGGGGTATGCTTGATATTAATCTAGCACCCCGCAGTTCGATGAGTTCAGGACGCAGAGGACACAGAGGAGACGCAAAGGACACAGAGAATATCCCGGCCGCATTAGTCAATTATCAATACCTAATTTTGTTGAATGAAGTTTCAGGTTGGCGATAAAGTAATTATCAAGCATACTAATGAAGAAGCCGAAGTAATCGAGATCATCAATAACAAAATGGTGATGCTTGAAGTAAAAGGCGTGAAGTTTCCAGCATATATTGATCAACTTGATTTCCCTTATTTCAAACAATTCTCCGAAAAGAAAATGTTTCCCGAAAAGAAGAAGGAAAAAACCTTTATTGACGAAATACGGAAGGATAAAACCGTAGAAAAAAAGGTTGTCGATGGAGTATGGCTAACTTTTATCGCTGTGATCGCCACCGATGAGTTTGGAGATGATATTGTGGAAGAGTTAAAGGTTCATCTCATCAACCGGACGGAAATGGGATACAAATTCATTTACCAATTGAATTTCTTTGGGAAATCCGAATTCAGCCTGAACAACGAGATCAATCCCTTCCAGGATTTTTACCTGCACGATATTCCTTTCGAAGATTTGAATGACAGCCCGGCCTTCAGTTTTGAATTTACCTTGCTTAAGCCCGACAAGAAGAAAGCAGGCCACTATGAAACATCATTGAAATTAAAGCCGAAACAATTATTCACCAGGATTGAAGAGATACGCAAGAAGGGTGAATCAACATTTTCATACAAACTGTTTGACAATTATCCTGATAAGGTGCATGAAGAAGAGTATGATCTTGAGATACTTTCTAATAAAGGATACAAAGTGTACGATGCATCAAAAGCAAAACAGCATCTGGAACCGGCACGTCACGAGATTGACCTCCATATAGAAAAACTGACTCCCGAACATGAAAGCATGAACAATTTTGAAAAACTAACGCTCCAACTAAAAGTTTTTGAGAAATACCTCGATCTCGCCATTGCGCATCATCAACCTTCATTAATTGCGATTCACGGCGTAGGAAGCGGCAAGCTTCGTGATGAGATCCATGAAATACTTCGGTTACGCAGAGAAGTGAAATCATTCATCAATCAATATCATCCGGCATATGGATATGGAGCAACAGAGATCTTCTTCCAATATTAAAGTTTCAAGGGAAAAGAATCAATTTCCAATTGAATATCCAACACGGAACACGGAATATCCAATGTCCAAATGAAGTATTAATGTTGAACTTTCAACCCATGCACTTCACTTCGTTATTGGATATTCCGTGTTCCGTGTTGGATATTCGGTTCTGAATTGTTCATTCAACCTTTAACTTTCCCTCCTTAAAGTATTTCGTATTTTTGACGTCGCTATAAACCGCGCTATCGATCCTCCCCACAGTACTGTGGGGAGGATAGGAAAGTCCGGACAGCACAGAGCAATGCACCGGTGAAGAGCCGGGTCTCGTCCTCGCGAAAGCGGGGATCTTGAACAGAAAGTGCCACAGAAAATAACTATCCCCCCACAGTACTGTGGGGGGACAAAGGTGAAAACGTGAGGTAAGAGCTCACGGGTAGTAAGAGCGATCTTATTATCGGGTAAACCTTGCATGCTGAAATGCCACGTAAACCAACTATAAAGCTGCTCGCTTTTGTTGGAGGGTAGGCAGATTGATCCCGACGGGTAACCGTCGGGACAGATAAATGATAGCATAAAACAGAATCCGGCTTACGGGTTTATAGCTTTTTTTGATTATTGATTATTGATTATTGATTATTGATTATTAGGTCCCCGATTATTTGCAATTCACCAATTAGCGGCAGCAATAATCAATAATTAATAATCAATAATCAGTAATCAAAATCGATGTCCCAACCATCCAGCGACTTCCATCATCCACGCAATTCCGACGTGAGTTATCAGTCCACCCCAAATGCTTCGGGTATTATAAACAACAACTCCAAGAATGATTCCACCGAAGTAAGAAGTGATACATTCAAAAAGCGGTTTACCGAAATGGATAGAACAATAAAAGGCAGCCATGGGTAGAATTGCGCCTGCTCCCGCGAAACGAATGAAAGCCAGCACCAGAAATCCCCGGAAGAATGCTTCGATGGTAATAAAGTCTATCCCATAAGAAATTTCATACAGCACTTTCCATGGAACAGGGTTATTTACGTAAGGTGTAATGAATGCAACAGTTTTTACTTTGGGATAGGTAACAAGAAAATCTGGTTGAGTTGCAGCAAATCCAATAAGAGGCACCATCATCAGGAGAAGGATCAGATAAGGTTTGGCATTGAATTTCTTCCCGCTCATTCCTGCAACAGGAGCCCCAGGGTTAAAGTATTTCCATATCAATGAAATCAGGAAAAGGACAAGAACGCATTTTAAAGGCCAGCTCAATACATAATATGCGTATTGGTCCCAGGGATATGAAAATACATTTGAGACGACGCGGATCGGCTGATTGATCGTCATCTTCAGTCCAAAGATCAATGAAGAGGAAATTAATAGGATATAGAATTGATTGTTGATTGGCGACTCCTCTTTCTTGTATACAAAATGGATCAGGTATGATGCGGAGATCATGAAGCAATAAAGCAGGAAGAAACCCAGGGTTTTTAAAATGAAACTGGATTCCTTATTAAAAGCTGGCTCAATTCCAACCCTATAATTAATTGTAATCAGGATGGCAACCAGTAAACTGATAAAAATAAAAGAAGGTTTATGAAGCGATCGAAGATACTGCGAGAGGTATGCGATGATCGTTTTCATCAATAAGGAAGGCGATTACTGGTTTGAGCTGAGACTTGCTTTCATTTTATTCATCAGGTCTGTATCCAGCATTTTTTGTGCCAGGCGGATTTTGTTCATAAATGCTTTACCATGGGCAATACCATGACCAATGACCACCGGTTTCGAAACACCTAACACAGGGGTACCCCCATAATTTTCAAAATCGAAGAGATCAAAATACTCGTGCTGGATCTTCTTGCGATGGGTAATATCATAGATTGACTCGGCCATCTTCAACACCACATTACCGGTAAATCCTTCGCAAACGGTAACATCTGCCTTGTCGAGAAGAATATCTCTTCCTTCAACATTGCCTATGAAATTGATTGCTTTATTTTCTTTTAGCAGGGGATAGGTTGCCTGGGCAAGCAGGTTGCCCTTCCCTTCTTCTTCACCAACATTTAATAAAGCAACACGGGGATTATCATAACCCAGTATATGTTTTGCATAAAGCGAACCGAGAACGGCAAATTGATTGAGCTGTTCGGGTTTGCAATCTGCATTCAATCCGACATCGAGCAAAAGGCCTGTTCCGCCATTTTCTTTTGGAATAACAGTTGAAATGGTTGGTCTTAATACTCCTTCAATCGCTTTTATACTGAACAATGCGCCTACCAACATGGCGCCGGTATTGCCGGCGCTTATAAATGCATCTGTTTTTCCGGAAGCCAGCAAATGAAATCCAATGGCGATCGAAGATTTCTGTTTTTCTTTCAGCGCTTTGGTGGGATGTTCATGCATGCCGATTACTTCGGGTGCATGTATAACCTTTACTCCGGATTCGGGAATATTAAATTCGGCAAGTAAGGGCTTGAGCTGAGCCTCATCACCGATAAGGAATAAATTGGCGGGATTGCCGGTTTGCGTAATGTACAGATGAACTCCTTTCACCGCTTCACGCGGCGCAAAGTCTCCACCCATCATATCTAAACCGATATTCATTAAAGCAGTTGGCAATAATTATATTAAAAGGAATTATTTAATTGGTGCGTTCTCTGCTACCAACTTTCCCTTGTAATATAATTTGCCTTCGCTTACATGTGCGCGGTGGCGAACATGCATTTCACCTGTTGTGCTGTCTTTAGTTAAAGTAACTTGTTCAGCCTTGTAGTGAGTTCTTCTCTTAGCACCTCTCTGGTGTGAATGTCTCCGTTTCGGATTAGGCATATCTCAACGTTTTTATAGCTATTAAAATCAGTTGTCCAAATTCTTGAATTTCTCCAATCCCTTCCATAAGGGGTTACCAGCTTTGTCCTTGTTATTTTCCATATCCTTCAGCATCGCCAGCACTTCTTTGTTGCAATGAGGTCCACCCATTTCTTCTTCGCTGCACATGCGCTGCATTGGGATACTCAGGTTGATGAACTCATAGATCCAATCAGCCACATTGATATGGCTTTCTCCCTTTGAAATGTAATAGACATCAGGATCTTCTTCCTGGTCATTCATTTCCTCGGGATCTTCCACGATCTTTACCACCGTTTGAAATTCATCCCAAAGTTCAAGTGGAAGATTATTACCGCAACGATCACAGGTCAGTTCCAGCTTGCCACCGACTTCGAAGAGAAGCAACATAAAGCCATTCTTCTTATCGAGCGAAAGCTTAACGGTAGCCACACAGTTCCGGAAATCCTGCTCTGAATAATCGACAAAGAACTTATCATTGATTTCGTAAACGAACTCGTGAATCCCTGGTTTCAAACCCACAAAGGCAATATCAAAGGCTCTACGGCTGTTCATGAGCTTTCTTTATCAGCATCCCGCCTAATTCCGGGGAATTTGGCAAGGGGTGCAAAGGTAGGAATACGCAGCTAAAAATGAACCAGTAAGGGGAAAAAACTTTTCCCAAATTTCTGGTTGGTCAATTGCTTAACATGGCTGTAAATCAATGGATCAGGCGGGAAAGGGTAGAAGGACTCATTCATTTCCCAGGCTCTTCAGTCCAGCGTCCTTCAATTCCTGGTTCAATTTACTTATTTCAGTCTTACGCAAAGTTTCCCATTTTGAATTTAATTCCAGCATTCTTTTATTCAGGTCCCCCATGGCCTGGATAGCTTGAGTGGTGGGTGGCATTTCGGTATCCTGCAGAATATTGAATACGGAAGCGTATCCAGTGTTCACTCTTGTAAAACCGAAAGCGGTAGAATTAGCTCCGGGATTTTCCAGCTGGCCGAGTTGCTGATCGACTTGTTTCAATCGTTCAGATACCTTGCTATTTGCGTTGGTAAACAGTTCCTTGATCTGTTGTCTCATTTGCCCAATGCTCTTTAATGTGGCCATGCATTTGATTCTTGCTTCATATGCAGCAAGCGAAAGATCGTGCTGTTTCTTTAATTCGCTTACCGGAGTTTTAATTCTTGGATCCATTCTTACCTGCAAAGTTTGAGTGTATGTCTTTCCCGCAGCAATTAATTTGACGCTATAATTTCCTGGCATTACCCATGGTGAAGTCGGATTGGGCTCAGTGTTCATAAAAGTTGCCGCTATGGGATAAGAGGGTGGAAGATCCAAGGGTTGGTACTTCATATCCCATAGAAACCGATGGGCGCCAGGCTCATCAGATAGAGTTTCCTGGCGGCGGATCCAATATGTTGGTGCATTGATCGCAGGAATAGCATAAGGCTTATCCTTATTCGTGTATCTGCGAATAAGCTTCCCTGTTACCGCATCCTGTATTTCGAGATCCAAATCTCCCGGAAGTTTTTCTTTCAAATAATAATTGATAATTGCTCCATCCGGAGGATTTTGACCAGAAGGTTCTTCTTGCGGAATTGGTGTATCGGTATTTTGATTCCATCTAACCCGGGTTGCGATTTGAGGTCTGAATAGTACGACCGCCTGATCTTTTGAATTAATATCCAATTGGCGCAGTAGCGATATATCATCCAGTATCCAAAAACTTCTTCCATGAGTTCCAACTACTATATCATCATCTTTTATTACCAGGTCACGAATTGATGTAGCGGGCATATTTAACCGAAGGCTTTGCCAATTGGCGCCATCATCAAATGAAACATACACTGCTCTCTCACTTCCTGCGTATAACATTCCTTTTCTCCTGGGATCTTCTCTTATTGCGTTAATTGGATCATCTGGCAGTCCATTTACAATTTCAGTCCAGGTAGCGCCACCATCCTTTGTTTTGTAAATATGCGGACGCATATCATCACATCGGATTCGGTTCAAAGCTGCATATGCAGTATTGTTATCAAAGTGGCTTGCTTCTAGCAAGGATACCTTGCTCCAGCTGGTTATTTGAGGTGGGGTAACGTTCTTCCATGTTTTACCTCCATCTCTTGTGATATGGATCAAACCATCATCCGTTCCAACCCAAATCGTATTAATGTCTTTGAATGAAGGCGCAACAGTATAGATCACTCCCCGCCTCGGCATTTTTTTCATGTCTTCTGAAGCATAAATGCCAACTGATTCGGGGATATCCCAATTCTCCCTGCTCAAGTCGGGACTGATCACCTGCCAGCTATTCCCGCTATTGGTTGTTTTAAATAAGACGTTTCCTGCAAAGAATAATGTCTTCTTGTCTACCGGAGAAAATAATACAGGTGCAGTTCGCAGGAATCGATACTTACCGGAACGAACCGCTTCAGGCGAGATATTTTGAACCTGTCCTGTTCGTTTATCGTACCGCGTTATCTTACCACCGAATATGATGTTTGGATTCAAAGGATCAGCAGCAACATAGCCATACTCTTCAACACCTACCGGATGCCATTCGCGAAATCCAACAACGCCATCATTTCCTCTTGAAGAAATTCCCACTGATCCACTTTCCTGCTGGCCTCCATAAACATTATACGGAAATTCATTATCGGTACTAACATGATAAAATTGTGCAGTGGGTTGATTGTACCAGGACGAAAAAGTTTTTCCTCCATTCACTGTTATAATTGCGCCCTGGTCGGCTGCTAATAAGATTATATCAGGATTATCCGGATTGATCCAAATTCGGTGGTAATCATCTCCACCAGGTGCACCGCGAAATGCAGTCCATGTCTTTCCTCCATCTGTAGATTTCCAGGTTACAATATTCGCCGAATAAACAATGTCTGGATTCTTCGGATCTGTTTTCACTTCAGCGAAATCACTTCCTCTTCCCCATAATCTGCCGTCACTGCTCATTCTTGTCCAGCTTTCTCCTGCATCATCGCTGCGATAGACTCCACCCAATGGTCCCGCATCAACAGTCGCGTATAGGCGAGAAGCATCAGAAGGCGCAATACAAAAACCGATTCTTCCTAAGCCCTGATCAGTGGTAGGAAGACCTTTCGTGAGTTTTGTCCATGTGTTACCGCCGTCAATTGATTTAAATAAACCACTTTCTTTTCCATTCCATGCACCATTTTCCCATGGACCCTGACGTCCAGCCCATAGATCAGCGTAGATGATATTACTATTTTTAGGATCGATGGTTACCTGGATGGCACCAGTATTTTCATCTTTATATAAAACTTTATCCCAGGTCTTGCCCCCATCTAAGGTTCTATATACACCTCTTTCGGTATTGGGACCATATGGATGTCCAAGCGCAGCAACGAACACTCGATTTTCATTCTTTGGATCGATTGCCATTCCACCGATCTGTTGCGCTTCTCTCAATCCGATATTCGTCCAGGACTTACCGCCATCACTAGATTTATAAATACCATCCCCAACCGAAAGATCGGGTCTTTGGAGTCCTTCACCACTGCCGACATAAATTACATCGGGATTGGAAGGAGCGACAACTATATCTCCAATAGATCCCGTTGGTTGATCATCAAAAATGGGAACCCAGGTTCTGCCATAGTCTGTGGTCTTCCAAACGCCACCATTGTTCACGCCAATGAAAAATACATTAGGTTGTTGTGGTATGCCGACCGCTCCAACGGTCCTTCCAGCGCGATGCGGACCAATACACCTCCATTTCATTCCATTAAAAAATATGGGATCGATAGTTTGTTGAAACGCAGGTGTTGCCAATAATAGTAAACCTGCTAAGAATAAATTTCTCATAGTAACAGTATGCAGTAGTCTAAAGGTAGGTTGAAAGGTTGACTAGTTGAATAGTTGACTGGTTAATTAGGGATAAAACGAAACATCCCCCCTGAAATAATCAGGAGGGATGTCTTATATTTTATGCCGACCAATTTTCCTAGTCAACTAATCAACCAATCAACTATTCAACCTACGCCTACGCCTTCTTGGCCAGAACGGGCTTCTTCTTCGTGTCGGTATGGTCAATGAAATCCGCTTCACCCAATGGTTTATCTTTTGCGAAGTCGATCAGGATCGGTGCCGCAACGAAGATGGATGAATACGTACCGGTAACAACACCGATCAACATCGCGAATGCAAATCCTTTGGTTACCTCACCACCAACCAGGAAGAGGCAGAGAAGAGTTAGGAATACCGTAAACGAAGTCATGATCGTTCGGCTCAAGGTATCATTGATCGATTTATTAATGACCTCTTCCTTGCTTGCTCCTTTCATCGTGCGACTGTACTCGCGCACACGGTCGAATACGACTACGGTATCGTTCATCGAGAAGCCGATCACCGTTAGTATCGCCGCAATAAAATGCTGGTCGATCTCAA
>JGI10213J12805_10014574_pt1 | contig 13054 bp, 15 predicted proteins | sample WisNatreferecore_FD_12805 | JGI IMG/M metagenome (IMG submission 12805)
GTCCAGCCACTCGCAACATCGTCGGCCTGCTCGGCGGGGCGGGGGAGGGTGCGGTGCAAGGTGCCGCGTCTGCGGCCGGTCACGGCGAGGATATCAAGCAAGGCGCTATGGTTGGAGCGGCGGCTGCTCCGGTTGCCCACGGTATCGTTGCCGGCACTTCTAAAATAGCCGACAAGGCAGCGAAATGGTGGAAAGGGCAGAGTGACACACTTCCACCCCCCGCATTGGCTAACGTAAAAGGGATGGAAGAATACGCGATTCCGCCCGGATACACCGACGATTGGAATGCCTCTTTTGAAGGGAATCGTACTTATAGTGGCAAAACTGGAGAATGGACACCAAAACCGGGAACCGAAAACTACCCTAAGTATTTCGAATACCCCGAGACAACCGAAATGTACCCCAAGGGGTTGATAGAGGATGCGGCCAGAGCGGCGCATTGGTCGGGTGGCAAGCCTCACCATTACGTCGACGAATTTGGGAGATTAAATGAGGATATTAACGAAGGTATCGCCGGATGGGATTGGACTCCGCATGAGCGCAAGTTGGTGGAAAGGGCAGCTAATCCCAGTCACTCCGATTTCTTACCTTACATGTTAGCCGATTCTGCGCAGCGAGCGGCTTTGCCGGGGAAACTTGAAGCAGGCATCCCGAAAGACGTAATGGTCGGGGGTCCTCTCATGAAGGCGGCTGATTGGGCAGTCGGCAAGAACGTAATGGAGCCGGTGGAAGCTGCGCGGCGTTACGCCATCGACTTACCCGAAATCCCCGGTCCCATTTCGCCGATCATGCAGGGCCGAATGTCCAAAGGGATACGGCGCGGACTTCTATCGGCGTGGGAAAATCAAGACTAGTTTTTCTTGAAGAATGAAAATACGGCCTGCGCTATATTCTCTTTGGCCTGTAATGCTTGTGTTATGCGACGATCCAGAGCTGTCCCCCAAACGTCTACATACAGGCAGCTTTCCGCTGTCTGTCCGTGGCGATGGATTCGATCCTCGATCTGGCTCCTGTCGTCCAGAGAATACGAATTTTCTGCGAATACCATTGTGCTGCACAGATCGTCCGACAGTGGACCGCCTAGAAGCGTGTGACCATATTTGGCCGCGCGACTTTGCGCTAGAATCACCCGGCACTTACTGTTTTTATTGAACCGGTCCTTCTGTTCTTGAATTTCCTCCGACTCCATCCCGCCACTTATGTAGGCTGGCTCGTATTCGGCGAGCGCTCGCATCAACAATTCCTTGGTGTAGCGGTGAACATAGGGCACAACTACCTTGCCGCTAGCCTCTTCGATAATCTCCTTGACGAGATTGAACCGGGGGTTCTCCTCGGCGGGCACCAATTCCTCGACGGTGCCGTCTTCTTTGATGATGAACCCGGATTGAATTTGAGCCAGCTTGATGTACTTCGTAATGAAAGCTTCTACCGCCACGTTTTCGTTCTCGTTGAGCCATAATACGAAATCATCCTCCATAGCCTTGTATTGGCTCGCCAATTTCGGCGTCAGAGTGTACTGCCGCGAAGTATACATCTTGGGTGGTAAGTCCGTCCAGTCCTTCTTCGACGCGCGGAAGATATATTTTTCAATGGTGGCGGCGAGCAACTCCTCGTTCTGAGTGCCGACCACTTTCTTGCCTTTGAACCCGCCCATCCGACAGAACGTGGTCTTGAACGGGAAGTATCTGCCGGTGATAGCGCCGATGGCGGTCATTTGCGCCCACAAGTCGTGAGGGCCTCCGGTGACCGGCTTGCCGGATAGAATGCGCTTGTACTTGACCCAACTCGCTATCCGCAGCGCCGCTTTCGTCTGCTGGCTGTTGTATGTCTTGATCTGGATGGATTCGTCCAGCACGAGTATACAATTCCGATCGGTTACGAATTTGCCGATGTAATCCTGGACGTTATCCTTACGTATCGCTTCGTAGTTGACGATTAGGATAGGGGGCTTGTCGTACGGGGTATTCATAAATCTGGCGTTGTCCCAATCCGCCCCCGAATTATAGATGTGAGGAATGCAATTAATCCCGTGCTTCTTAATCTCTTCCACCCATCCGGCCTTGAACGAATTGGGGCAGATAACCACCATCCGGGTGGCCATCTTATCCCGCACCATTTCGGTGAATTCGGTGAGGACCGTCAGTGTCTTGCCGAGGCCCATTTCCATATAGAAGGCGTACCCCAGCCTTCCGCAGGAAGCTTCTAGCGCCTTCTTCTGTACTTCTAGTAGTCCCACGGTTTTCTCATTTTGAGGGGTGGCTCGTTGTACTCCCGGCGTATCTCGACCTCGTTCTGGATGTGTTGCTCCATCCTCTGGGTCCAGGTCTTGCCGTATACTTTCTCCAGCCATTGACAGTCTACCTCACGCAGATTTAGGGTTACTTTCCTTATTTTTTCTTCCATGTTGTACGCCCTCTAAGCGCAGCGCAACGTATGCCAAGAACGCAAAATTGGCCTGATCCGCCAGTTCGGTTAGTGAGTTTTCATTGAACTTGTCTTGGTGGACTTGCTGCTCGAATTCCACGATTTCGCCTAGGAGCAGGTCCATTATACCTTGCAAGTTCTCCTTCGTCGGAGTGTCTTTGTGGGAATTCTTATCCAGCTTGTATATCATCGTGTTGAAGAAGTCAAGCAGGAACGTGTGATAGGCACTCAGCGAATTGGGGACCTGGATAAGGATGTTAGTCGGCATCGGAGCCTTCCAGTAAGTAAATGTCGTTAACCTTAGGACCTGTTCCCACAATGACGCCGCAACGGTTGTCCATGTTGGCCAACGCATCTTGGATGCTCTCTATGAAGCGGAGTTGGTCGCCTTCTCGCTTGATATAATCCACGTGGCTTACAAACACCCAATCCGGGGCGTTGGCGCGGCAGGCGTCGTAGAACTGGTCCATCGAGAAGTTGGCGACACGCCGAATTCGCTGCGTCACCGTTGTTAGCTCGGGTTCCACTCCTAGTTCTTCCCAAGTCATTTCAGACTGATCACCGTACCAATCCCCGCTAGAATAGCCATCGGTATTACCAACTCTAATGGGGAAAGTGCGAATGGCCATGTAAGTTCGGGCAAGATGGCGTGGAGGAATGCGGGCATCGGCTAACCCTTGCATTACGGTGCATTCGCGGCTGGTGACTTTGGGGTAGAATTCGGAGTTAATCCCCAAGCTGAACCCTTGCGACACTTCCATGAAGTATGGTTGCCGCTCCGGCTTGAGCCGATGGTTCTGCACCACCACATTCTTCGCGAGGAATCCTAGCGAATTGCGAGCAATCGCATTCGGCATTCGACGTATCTTCCGGACCAACGCTTCGCCGGTCCCGCTCCGCGTCCCGGCTACTTCAGCGATAGGCCCTAACTCTTCCAGCTGCTTGTCTTCGTCTGTAATAATCGCTGCGTTGGGATGCACGAATATGGGCAGGTCGGGATATCTCAAAGCCTCCATCCTTAGGATGTCCCGGTCGATAACCGCCCCCGCCGATAGATAAGCGGGGACTACCTTGCTATCTAGCGCGAGGTATACGCTGAATGTGGGCAGTTGCTTGAGGACGTGCTTTTCGTCCTTGTAGTAGAAGGTATGTCCGCTATTCGGTCCCCCGCTGTAGATAGCGCCAGCGAAATCGGCCCATCTGTAGTCGCCCGAGCATATTTCGGCGAGCCACGAAGTGAGCGCCCCCTTACCGGTGGAGCCGAATTGGCCGTCTACGACGCAATGGACGCCTTTCGGCTTGAATAAGTCAATCACCTACCTTGCCCCCATTGTTGGGGTGGAGCATCGCGGCGAGCGCGGTGTAACCCGCCCCGTCGACGAAATTGTCCTCCGAATAGCCGTAGACGGATCGCGCCATCTTCGTCAGCGCCATCATTTGGGCGATATCGTAAGGGCGGAGCCTTACTTCGCCCCGGCTGGTGAAGGAATGGTTGATATAGGAACTCCACATGTCGGCAATCATCTGAAAAGAGCGCTCAGTGTTCCCGTGGTCCTTCAACCGTTGGCGAATGACATCGCCAGCGTCGAGCAGGACTTTTTCGGACTGAGATAGATCAGTTGTATTCATGTTACCTCTTCTGAGCGTGGTAGTATTTCACCAGTTGATCGTAGAAGCTGATGTCGGTGGTCGTTACCGAGAAGCAGTCCCGGTAGTCGATACTCTTGGATGGCTTGTGGAAGTAGTAATACCCCTCACGCCAGCCAATCATGACGGGAATTACGTGCTTGTCGACTGCCCCCACATTTTCGATGCGGACCAACTCGACGAATTGCCGCTCGGTGGGGCCGAATAAATTGTCCTTGACCATCTTCACTTCGGCCATAAACACCGGAAGGTTGTAAGGAATGAGGATTACGTCGAATATCCCCACTCCGTATTGATCCTCGATGCGGCGAGCATAGCCCCCACCCGCAACCATAGATTTCACCATAGCGCGCTTGACGTCGGCTTCACTCTTCATTGAGTCCTGCCTGTCTGTACCACCATTCGGTGACCGTAATGATTTTATTATCGCCACCATTTCCTTGATCTTCTATCTGGACTGTCTGTGACTTGGGCAACCAGACATCCCGCTTCGACCCCATCGTGGGGTGGATTAGGTAGGCTTTCGCCGTGGTAACTTCGATGCTTGCTTCGATCATTACAGTCGGGTCGCCATCACGATACGGCATTTTAGCACACTCCGGGGTCCGTGTCAAGGTATTTTACGGCGTTAGGTTCACCTTTTGCCGCATTTATCACGGCAGAGTAGTTTCGCCCATCGGCGGGGGTGCCGTCTTCTTCGAGCACCACATCGAAATAGGGGGGTTTCGGACCGTACATTGTTGGCGTTCCCCGGTTTCCCACCAATCCGGAGTAATCGTTTATTTTTGGGCGAGTATCACTCATATTTCGGTGTACCCCTCTTCGAACGCCTTGGTGGGCGACCACGATTCGTAGCCGTCATTATACTTGATATAATAGCCAAGCTCTTCGGGGTGCCCGTGCAACTCGGCCTTGAACTTCTGACGATACCCATCGTCGGTAGCGAAGTTACCGTGCTTGACGTGCACCGAAGCAGGAGCTATTTTCGCTGACCCATCGTGGGCGAATTCGATCGCTCCAATCTTAATCGCCTCGACTTCCTTGTGGCACTTGTAACGTGGCATTTTCCTCTCCCTGTTTAGTAACTGTGTATCCTCTGGACCGCAGCCATTTCGCTACGTTCTCCTCAGTTTGCCCCTCCGGACCGCGCGCTTTATCGAGAAGTTCTTGAAGCCTGTTGTTCTTATGCTCCAATTCTTCTATGCGGAATAGCGCTTCTAGGATGTTCATTTACAATAACCACGTTGCAGCCATCGTTACAAATATAAATGCAAGAGCACCAGTAAAGAAACCGAGCCAGCCGCCTGTCCAACTATACCAACTAACACAAAATATAAAGAAAACAGCAATAATTATATCGATGCGACGGACACGCCAGATTACGTCGACATTAGCCCAATCACAAAACTTATCCCATACAGTAACTACGCGTTTCGGTATTCTGATGTCCATGCTACTTCTCCCCTAAGGATGGCCGTGACGATTGGATAGCCTATCATCACGGCCACCTTACGCAGTTACGCTACAACACGCATTTTGCGTCGGCGATGTAGGCCGAGCAAAGTCATGCAAGCAATGACGATGCCGGGAAGTCCCGCGCCCACGATGGGGCCGGGCACGGCTTGCGGCACCAAGAAGAACGAGTCAGGACCATCGTTTGCGCCGCTGATACGTGCGTAAAAGATAAGCTGATCGCCTGCTTGGATATCGCTACCGAGCTGAATGTTGAAACCGGAGAGCGTGTAGTCGGGGAAGCCGGTCCCGTTGTTAACTGACGGGATCAAAGCGCCCCCCGGCTGAAACAATGAATACTGCGCCAGCACGATGTGTTGCGTCAGGTTCAGGAGGGCGAACGCCTCCAAAGTTTGTGCTTGACCGGTATCGTTGACATCGATGCCTACACTAAAGGTTGTTGACAGATTGCCACCGGCTTCCAAGAAGGTGCGCAGGAATGCACCATCATAGGGAAGACCCAGAGTGTCAACCCCAGGATTTCCACCGCCCGACACGTTGGTTGAGAAAAAGATAGCGTCGGACAGATTACCTGAGTTCTTGAAGTTGGTGTAGCCAAACGATGCATCTTGCTGCGGTTGATTATCGCCGCAGATAATGCATTGGACGTTTAGTGGTTGATTGCCGCCCGGAACAGTTGCTTCGAGCGTAAGAGCGGTCCCGGTCCCGGTCCAGTTTTGTTGACCGAGGATGATATCGGCACTCGCTGGCGTGGCTAACGCCAAGAATGCTGTAGATGTAAGCAAAGCTAGATTCTTCATCTTGGACTTCCTAATTAGAGTTAAGTTTCACGTACGATCATCGTTTCCTTCCATATTACCTCCTTCCCACCATTCCACCCAGACGGCTATTCCTCGTACTTGTCCAGCTTATCGCCGTAGCTGGCTCGTGCCCAATCTGGCCCGCTACCGAGGCCGAACGGGATGGGAACATTGAGTTCCATCCTCTGGGCTACGTTTTCGATGGCTCTAATAAGCTCGTCAGGTTTATGACCTGGATTACGCTGCCATAACAAGCTGTCATGAATAGTAAGCAGTATGTTGATGTCGTCAGGGTAAGCGTCTTCGTACATACAAGCTTCAAGCAGGCACATCTTGAGGTGCTCTCCCCCGACGTTCTGAATGATACGTGACACCGCTCGATAGGAAAATCGGGGGTCGTCCAGATAAGCACGTCGCCCGAGAATAGTTTTAACATATCCGCGCCTCCGAAACACGTGGATAGCCGTGTCTTGGAATTCCTTGATCTTGGGGAACGCGTCGGTCAGGAAAGCGGAGTGGGCCGCTCGCGCCTTGTCCAGCGGCCAACGCATATGTCCCGCGAGGGTGGGAGGGGACATCATCGTTAACATCCCCATCCCCATTCGCTTAGCCGTCTCGCGGTCTAGTCCCAAGACCTGGGAAGCTCGATCGTGAATGTCCATTGTCCCGCTTCGGTATCCAGCGGTGAGAATAGGGTCGCCCGAATAGTGAGTGAACAGTCTTGGTTCCTGCTGCTTAGCGTCTGCCTCTTCAATAACGAAGCCTTCGTCTGGGACCACCAGACGTCTAACAACTCTTCCGACGTCGATATTTCGCTTGGGGAACGCTTGGAGGTTTGGTTCGCTGCACGAGAATCTGACACCTGCGACTCCATAATCGTCCGATTTGGACTGGTTGAGGATGGGATGAACCCTGCCATTGACATTATGTGTGTCAATGAGGGGTGTGATAAAGCTGTCTCGGGCTTTTTCGAGCCGTCTGACTGAAAGGATAGCCTGCCCGATGTCGTTAGTTTCCAGCCATTTTTCCGTAAACGAAAACGCACCGTTGTCCGTTCGCGCAAATTTGTCATCCGTGTACCCGTTTACCCGGTACAGTTGCTCGACTGCTTTTGGCGAGCGGACGTTAAATCCTGGAAGAAAGACCTTACTTGCATCTGCAATTGCTGCGTTAACTTCGCCGACAACTCTTCCTGAATAGTCTGGGTCAATTTTGAGTCCTCGGTGGTGCATCCTCGCCACGTAAGGTAGCAAGTTACACTCAAGGTGCCAACTTCGTCTAAGGTCATCTGCGTCAAGTATTTGCTGCTGTGCACGATGCAACTCCAAGGTGGATATACCGTCGCCCGTGGCGTAATCTACAACCAGAGGGTGATCTCCTTCTAGCCGCCAGAACTTGCTCATCTGCTTCCTGTCAGGCAGACCCCCGAACCTGCGCGCTATTTCGGCGTAGAGGTCGGCCCCCTTCTTGGGCGTGACGCCGCGCCGAATGCAGCATTCTTCGAGGCCGTAACCCTGCGTAATGTCGCGGATAACAGCCTCGTTAATCATCGTATCTTCTAGAGGGAAAGCAAGACGTATGCCATGCCGAAGGCTAATCCTAAGGTCAAAGCCAAGGTTATGACCAACAGTACGGAAATGGAGTCTACCCCGGTCATTGAATGCCTTAGCCAGTTCACGTTCAAATTCTTCCGCATTGGGTATGTTTCCTCCTGCTTCGTGTCGAACTGGACAGTAAATTGATAGCATTTTGTCGGTAACTACATAACCACAAATTTTATCCTTCACCGTTAATCCGGTGGTTTCAGTATCATAAGCGATAGGGTCGGGGTTGCACCTAACCATGCGAAGTGCAAGATCTGGATCAATGCATTGTTTCATGCAACCCCGTCCTTACTTAGAACTTACCGGCCGTCTCTTCGTTGATCGTCTTGCCGGTGCCAGTTTTGTCGAACACTGGCTCGTCCTCCGTCTCGTCGTTCGCGATCCAACCGCCTTGGCCGAACCGGTCGTACAGTTCGCGGCACAATTCGGCCTGCTCCTTGGTAGCAAATCCGAGGCCGGTGTAGGCGAAGTTGAAGTATGGTCCCTCCGCCCCCTTTTGCTGGATCGAGCTGATCGAGTACACCTGAACATAGTGCGGGACCGGCTTGCTGTCAATCCGCGACAGCAATTGCTGCATCGGCTTGACGGCGGAGCGGGTGTTGATAATCAGCGACGGGCTGAGTTCAGGGAATTCGAGCAGATACCACATCATGTTGTACGTGAGGCTGGCTGCCGGGGCCGAATTGGCATCGCCCGGAATGGACGTGCCGAATTGGTCCAGCTTGGATTCCGCCACCGTGTCAGCGGTCTTGTAGATTACCTCCTTGGGGGACCCCTTGGGCTTCACCCGGAACTCCGCATTCGGCGGGTCCCAATGGATGCCGTCCATCGCGCGGGCGAGGATACCCCGATCGTCGTTGCGCGGTGCCCAGAGGACGTACGACTTGCGGATCAGAATGGGGATCGCCTTGAGGGCCGGTCCCAAATTCTGCTGCGCGATGGTGTGCCAGAATTGCCCCGCCTTGGCTTCTGGGTGATCTTGCAGTTCCGGCGAAATGGCCTGGATCAGCTTAATTCGCGGGATTATGCGGTCCGACGAATCGACATTGCCGATCTTGGCCTTCTGATACTCGCGTAGATAGTCGGGTACTTGGCTGTTTGTCTGTGCTACTTCGTTGCTCATTACTTCACCTTGGTGATGCTTGTATACGTCATGATGTTCGTTGTGAACGTTGGAGCGGGGAGTTCCGTCCCGGAGCTGTTAAGTTCCTTGGCCAGCGCGCCGAGAGTTTGGGCGTTGACCGTCTCCTGAATGACCCCACCGTGGCCATTCGCCCGCAGCCATTCGAACCCGCTCGACTTGTCGGGCATGGAAGCCGACCAGCGCGTCCCGAGGGATACTCTGCCGACTCCTTCGATAGTGGTGCTGCGGATGTTGTGCGCCCGCATTACGTCGGGCACGTATTCCCTTGAGAGCTTTTCCTCAATTTCGCTGAGGGCCTCGCGGGATTCTTTGATGAGGGCGGTGATTTGCCGCACCTTGTCGTAGTGCTTGATCACTTCGATAGGGTCGTTAGTCGCGACCGCTTCGTTAGTCTGCTCCCTCACTTCCGTCGCGAGGGTAGTTAACCTTCCACACACAGTGGATAGGTCCATTAGAGTGGACATCTTCATACGCTGCCTCGTTGTACCGGCACGGTCGTGTGCCGTACCGATATCCTACCACGCCGCGCAGCGCCTGTCAATCCCCCTTTAACATAGTGAGACCCCGCTGGCGAACCAACGGGGTCTCTCTGCAGCAACCGGGGGGCTGGGGGGCCTTAAGCTGCCGCAGATTCGGTCGTCTTCTCCGCCGCCGCCTTCGCCGCCCCGGTGAGAGCAGGCTTTGGCAGGTTCAGTTCGACCTCAACGCCGTCGAGACCTTTGGCCTTACCGTCTTTGCGAACGATGGTCGCCAGCATGTTACGGAGCGTCATGCGAGCGCGGCCTTCGGCACCGTGGCGCTTCTCAGCGACCTGGCCCTCGTAGTGGGCCACCTTCTCTTCCGGCAGGCCATTGTCGCGGCACAGCTGGAAGAACTTGGCGAAGCTGAAGTTCCCCTCCTCGACGCACTGGCTCTTGATGAACTGTGCGAGAGGGTCGTCGCCGCCGTTCTTGTACTTACCTGCGTACTTCGACGGCACGATCGACTTCGTAGTCTTCGCCGGGGCGAGGGTCGTATTCTCAGTGGTCTGTTCGTCACTCATTACTGTTCTCCTCTGATTACCTGGGGTCATCCCATCGGCGCATTAAAGCACACCCGACCCCTGCCTGTCAACCCCCCTTTGAATATCTATATGCGGAAACGTGAAGCAAGACTGCCCTTCCAAGGCATCGCGCCTATAAGTGGTGATTCGTTCACGCCGAAGTCCTCGTCGGTGAAGACGAACCTAGGTTCTAGCTGCACCCCAATGGACTTACCAAACAATTCAGCCGTGGTGCCTATCTTGTGCTTGAACCGCCAGAACTTATTGGGTCCAGAAGTCCACACTTCAATCAATCCTGCCCCGGTGAACTCATCGAATACGTGGCGGGGCTGAACAAAGCGAATACGCATCGACTCGCAGGTATCGGCAACCCGCTTGTTAAATTCGATCATAGTGAATGGTGCCGACAGGTCTAGGTCTTCCCAAATGCGTCCTTCCTCGATGATATTCTTCGCCACGCGACGAGCATAGGACATGTTGGACTCCACGATGCGGGAATCCGAGCTGGAGGATAGGGTCGTATTTTCGATCTGGTGGCGATTGACTTCCAGCGTGTTGAAGATGTGCATGAAGTGTTCCCTTACACTCATGTCGCGGAGGAACACAAGGAACTCGTCGAAGAACGGCTTGAGGGTGACCGTCCAATTGCGGAAGTCCACTTCGTTCATATTCTTGTAGTCTTTGTCGTAGGTCTTGATGTAGAACAGCGCGCGGTCCTGCATGTTCTGCTGGCCAATGTTCATGTCGAATTTGTTGGAGGCGAATATGACACGGGCAAAGATACGATAGGTGCGCGCCGATTGAAACTTCTCTGCCCCTCCCATTCGGTCTGCGCGGATCAGCTTCTTGATCTCGTCGGTGCTGCTTTCGCTGTAGAATTTCGCCTCGTCAATGAATACGAACATCTTGTTGATAAATGGCTCCACAGAAAAAGCACCTTCCAATATTTTGGGTGAGGCGGACCCCCATTGATTCTGAAACAGATTTTCCAGGAATATGTTCCCAAAGAATGACTTCCCGACGCCTTGTCCTCCAACAAGAACAGGCGCGACCTGTTGTTTCTGTCCGGGATTCTGTACTGTCCATGCGATCCATTGCTTCAACCACTCTGCTTGTTGCGGATGGTCTTGTGTTAGGTACTTGAATAGCTGGTCCATCATCGAATGGCACTTGGCTAGCAGCGAAGTGTCGACGTGCTTGGCAGGGAGAATGGGCCAGCCGCGCCACGTGTTGAATACGGTCATCGTTCCCGGTTCGCTGTCTTGGTCGTCTGGAATGACGCTGCCCGCGCGGGATAGGCGAAATATAGCACCGGGGGCAAAGTCTGGGTAGAGGTCCCTGCCCCCTATTCGCCTGCGCAACGGCGACGACTCAAATAGTTTGAACACCGGCCGCATCTTCCCGGCTACCTCCATAAGATCGTTGCGGTGACGGCGGTCCAACTCGGCTCCATCGTGCACGAAACGGGAAATGGTGTAGAACCTATCACGGTCGATGTATTGGTCGTCGGTTTCATCGTAAATGTAACGGTCTGCCATCCTTGTGAGCGGTGAAACATCAACACCTGGCATAAATACAGTCCGCAAAGCGAGCATGGATTCGGTTCCAATTTCGCTTTCCAAGGAAGGCCAACCGGGAATTTTCGCATCGGGGTTGTTCTCCAGCTTCTTAAGTGCATCGCGGAAGACCCGCTTCCGCATGTAGGCTTCCTTATCGCCCATTTCGTTGCACAGAAATTCTAGCATTGACTCGGCGGTTTCCGGCGTACCGATCGGACAGAACGTGCCGTGCGATATGCCTTCGTTCTCGTTAATGCCTATGCTTTCGCGTACGAGGCGAGCGAGCCACCCCGATACTTTGTGAGCGAATTGCTGCCGGTTCCCTTCGATCCAGTGAGGCCCGATTACGTAGAGAAACGTGCCGAATGCGATGCCAGTGATCAGAGTGACGTAAGACGTCTTGCGCGGCGTAGTTGCTGCTACTTCGCCCACGTGTATCGCGGATTTGCCGGATTCCGTGTACCACACCGAAATGTCATATGCATTTGGCTGCGTCTTATGGATGTAAATCGACCCCGGCATAACGGTTTGGCGGGATTCTTTGATGGCATTCGCTTTATCGTCTGGGAAGGGACCCATAGAACGCAGTTCGGTCTTAAATCGATTTCCACTCAGCTTGAACTCGTTAGGTTCGAACTCCCGCAAGGTATCATAATTGCTGAGGTCGGATTCGTTCAATTGCACCATAAGGTGGGAAGCTATGCCCTTCGACAGGCGACCAAATGCAAACCTAGTGTCGATGCCGAGGTACTTGAACGCCGATATAATGCATTGATTGTAGCGCGGGTCTTCGGCGTCTATGTCTACGTCGAGCCAGCCGAATTGAAGGTTGAAGCCTAGGTTGAGAACCCGCATGTCGGGGTTATCAATCCAATCCTGCAGATTGGTGTCGCGAAATTTCTTCTTGAACCAGTCAGAGGTAAATGGATTCTTGCCGGACATCTGCAGAAACACAGCGCCGACCTGAATGAAGTTATTGTTTATCTGGGCGGTTATCGCTCGCTGCTGGTTTATTGTCTTCTCATCAACAGCGTTATAAGCGAACCCGCCTTTAATTGCTTCCATCTAGGAATCCCCTCCCCGGAAACAACTGCGGCGAGGAGGCTGGCCTGCCTTTGCCCTCGCCGCAGCTTAGATGCGCCGGGGATTTGCGCAGTCTTGAGTATACCACAGCCGGGGGTGGCTGTCAAGATATTAAGGAGACGTTCATATGTTAGTACGTACGGTGGAAATTGTTGGCGTATACGGCCAGCTACCTGTGCCCGTGCCGCCCCCGCCCGTGCGTCCGCGTACCGTACGCCGCGTCACGGCGTATGGGTCCCGCGCCGGGGGTGCCCCGCGCGCGTGGGCTAGGCTGCCTT
>JGI10213J12805_10017244_pt1 | contig 12947 bp, 14 predicted proteins | sample WisNatreferecore_FD_12805 | JGI IMG/M metagenome (IMG submission 12805)
CTAATTGGGCTATCACATAAAAATTATCGATTATCTAGGATTGCAGCAGAGATTGGTGCCACAATGCAGGAGGCCCACAGAAACATTACACGGCTAATTGATTCAGGATTAGTCTTCAAATACAATGAAGGCGAGTTTGCATTAACTCCTTATGGGAAAATAGTTGTCTCACTTATTCCAGGATATGCTTTTTTATTTTCACAACAAGAGTATTTTCTTGAACACAGTATGGGTGATATACCTGTAAAATTTATCCAACGAATAGGTTCATTTCAGGGTTGTGAAGTTGTTTACGGTGTAATGGCCATTCTACAGAGATGGAAGAACCTCTACAATGAGTCTAATAATTATATCAAGGAAATAATGGCTCAAGTACCCATTGACCTTATAGAAACAATTAGTAATAGAGTGGAAGCAGGAGTGAAATTCTCGTATATCTTTTCAAGCAACGCAATAATACCAAAGGGAAGAAGTAAAATACTACAAAAAATTGGTTGGCAAAGATTGCTTGCTAAAGGTCTAGTAGAAAGGAGAATGCTTGATGCTGTGAAAGTAATGACGATTTTTAATGAAAAGAATTCATGTGTTCTGTTTCCCAATCTGAAAGGTCAGCCTGACTTAAATGTCATGTTTTATGGTGAGAGTCGCGAATTTCATGAATGGTGTGAAGATTTTTTTTCATACCAATGGGAAAACGCAGGTCTATTTGAGGAAAGTAAACTGAGTCAGGAAGTTTAACTTATATTATATATATATGTGTGTGCGTGTGATAAATATATAGATCTGTTATTTAACTCATTATTGTTTATGGTGTTGCTGCAGTAGTCGTCGGTCGTCATCATCATTATTATTTATTATTAGGACTTTCATTCATTCACTTACTCCACTAAAACTCATTATCTTTTTATATTTCATGCTTTAATAAAAAAGCAATGCCGCAGGCCTTCGTATTGATGAATGCCGAGCTGGGAAGTGAAGATTCAATTGTACATGAGTTAAAAAAGGTGGAAGGGGTAAAGGAGGTTTATCAAGTTTATGGAGTTTATGACATAGTTGCTCAGATCGAAGCTGAGACAATGGAAAAAGTTAAAGAAACAATTACTTGGAAGCTTAGGAAATTAAACGGAGTTAAATCAACCTTAACTATGATAGTAATGGAATAAAGCATTATTATTATTACTATTGTATTGTTGTTCTGGCATCTAAGAGCAACTTTAAAGAGATGGCAATTCTTTAATAAATTATGTTCAAGTTAGGAGGTTTATTCAAAAGAAAGGAAAAAGATCGACAAGGGATCCTCAAATGTAAGTATTGTGACATGAAGTTCGAAGACAAAGAAAGACTCAAAAGACATGTAAGGAAAGCCCACAGTGAAAAAGACAAAGGAAGCAATATGCCTAATCCAAATCCCTTTGGCGGCGGCGGCTTCTAAGATAAGATATATAGAGTAAAGACAATACTATAGAAGAAGACAAGACTTATTTCTAGATAATGTCCCACCACATAACAACAAAAGAATATGTTTCCTATCCACGATGACACCCAGCGACTACATGGCAGACCATACATAAATTACAGTCTTATTGCAATTAATGCTGTAGTCTTTATATGGGAAGTAAGTGTTACAGGCTTTTTCACAAATCCTGTTGCAACGGAAACATTATTCCGAAGTTATGGTGCTGTTCCAGAATCAGTACTTGGCGGTAACATCGCTTCTGTTTTAACCTCCATGTTTATGCATGGCAGTGTTGCCCATATAATCGGAAACATGGTCTTTCTATTTGTATTTGGAGACAATCTTGAAGATAGGTTCGGACGTATCAAATATATTTTTATATATATTGCCTGGGGAGTTGCTGCAGCTCTTATACATAGTGTTTATGCAGTAAGTGTAGGCGGAGGAGAGATCCCAGCTGTAGGGGCTTCTGGTGCTATTTCTGGAGTGATGGGGGCGTATCTAGTGATGTTTCCTAGAGCAAAAGTATTCACAGTTATAGTGGCTTTCTTTATAACCACAGTGAGGATTCCAGCCTTAGCTTATATCCCGTTCTGGTTTATTTTACAGATTATCTTTGCATTGATAGGAGGACCAGGTGAAGTTGCTTATTTTGCACACATAGGTGGCTTCATTGTAGGTCTTGGAACTGGATATGTTTGGAAGCTATTCATAGGACAAAACGCATTAAAGGTCCCCAATATTGAGAGAAGTCAAATGGTTCGGAAAGAAAGACCGAGAGTAGAAGATGCTGTTCCTCAAAATCCGCCTGAAGTAATCGAAGGTCCAGACTTCTATGAAATTATAGCTGAGATTCGTGGGATATCAGATGCTTCTGATATTCATGCTAAATATGAAGCTGCTACTGGAAATGTGCGTATAGTCGCAACTGGATCAAGAAATTATGATATTTTAGCCAAGCTTCCTGAAGGTGCTGTGAATCCAGCTGTGGAGTATATACACTATCTTAATGGTATAGCCAGAATACGCTTGACAAAATAGTTTCGCCAATAATAATAACAATAAATAAAATTGAACTTGATTCTTTTTGTAAATATTGTCAGATTACTGTTTCGTTTCTAAAACAGGTACTTCTTAAGTAATGAATCCATTATATATGTATTCATAACAATACCGAGCTCAACAATAATAAAAATAATTTATCATGATATTGGTATTTTGAAAGAAGAAGTTCTTTCCAATACTGCTCAGATGCGTATTCTTCTTTTTCTTTTTGTTCTTTTTCTTCAACAAATATATCATATTTCAATTTGTTATTTGTGTATCGTGAAAGACAAAAGTTTATAGACGTCTTAAAGCCCATTTCTTCATATAATGGCAGCGCAGCAAACCCCTTCGCGCGGAGCAGGAAGAAGGATATCGCGGCGTGATTTTTTAAAGCTTATGGCTGCTGCAGGTACAGTAATGACTTTTACTCCGTTTATAGATTGGGGAAAATTTCTGCCCAATCCTACTGGCAATATATCAGAAAGAGCAAAGGTAGAGCTACCAGACGGCTCTCAAGCCAACGTTAAAACTTTTCAAGTTAATCACTCAGAAGCAGTTGTTTATCCAAAAACTGATGATCCTGCGTTAAATCAAGAGGCTTTTAGAACTTGGCAATTTATTAGGCTACCTGAAGAACTAGGTGGAAACAAAAATGATCCATCAGCATTCAGAATGTATAGTATGGTCTGTCTGCATCTGTGGTGTCTGTGGAAATATTGGCCCGAACCAGGAAGAAAAAGAGGAGAATGTCCTTGCCATGGCAGTATGTATGATCCTCTTACAGGTAAAGCCTTTGCCGGGCCAGCAGCATTGCAATCTCCTCCTTCAAACGTTCTTCCAATGCTAGATCTTGAAATTGATGGTAATGGAGATATCTGGATAAAGCCTCCAAATTGGAGTGTTGATGGGAACGGGATAGTGGGATTTGGTCGCTTCATTAGAGCGTGAAAATAGTCTAGTAGGATTCTTCAGATGGCTCTACGCAGGCGTAGAGCGAACTATTTTTATGGGTATGAAATTCACATTCCCTTCCAGATTCGTAAGTCCGTTAGGCTTTCTGGGGATGCTTACTTTTATTATGTTCATCATTCTTGGAATTACCGGAGCACTCTTAATGCTTTGGTATGAACCAATTCTAGACAGAGCATGGGATAGTGTTGAGAATATTAACGATGTAATTCCTTATGGGTTCCATATGCGTAACATCCACTACCATGCCTCCAACGCTATGGTCATGCTAGCTCTTCTCCATATGTACTATCAATACTTTAGTGGAAGATACAAGATCAGAAACGAAATCCTCTGGGTGACAGGGATTATTTTAGGTGTACTTACTATTCTGGAAGCCTTTACTGGTTATGATATCATATTTAGTGAACGCGCAGAACTTGCTATATCTATTGCTGCTTCACTAACTAATTCAATACCAATTCTAGGACCCCAAATGCGAGATGCATTTTTTGGTGCTGGGTTCCATGACTTTGTCTTGCGTTTCTATGCCTTTCACGTGTTTTTCCTACCTATAGCAATGTTGGGATTAATGCTAGTGCATTTTCCAAGGTTTCTTGTATTTGATGTGCCGATGGTTATGGCAATTACAGGAGCGGTTATGCTTACAGGTGGAGTATTTCCTGTAGAAATGGGGTTAAAGTTTGATCCAAACGTTCCTCCCGGTATCACAGTACCAGAGTGGTATTTAACTGGCCTTTATGCATTCCTAAGAACCCAATATGATAAATTCGTTACCGGGGTTGCATGGCCTGGACTTTTTATATTTACCCTATTAGTAATTCCTTTCATTGACCGTTATAAGAGATTCTCTTGGAAGGATAGACCTATAATTACTGCAATAGGTATAACCAGTATTGCACAAATCATCGTTACAACTTATTGGGGATTTTATATTGACCCTGATAGAACGAAATCACTGTTAGAAAGATTAGTGATTGATCCTATATTCTTCTATCTTGTTATGATATTGCTGGTTCCACTTTCTTTTGGATTTACATATATGATGATAAAGCTTGCCAAGAACGCAGAAGCAAATGCTAAACTACAGCCCAAAAAACCTGGAGGCAAGAGTTCAGTAAATATATCCCAAAAATGGATATACATAGTTTTTGTAGCCCTACTTGCATTTCAGGTTTATCTGAATATTGCCGCATATTATGCAGTCTTATCTGGAATGAAGAACTATTCCTTATTCATTATAGGGATTATAATGCTTGTATTCGCTGCCATGTTCCATATATTTAGATCTGGTAGAGCGATGGCCAAGGCACCTCCTCCAAAGCCGATATCGCCACCACCTAGAGTAACAAAACCTGCTCTTACCCCTCCAAGCACATCACCTTCTATTCCTGCATCCTCTAAAGAAGAAAAGCCCATAGTTGCACCTTCAGCCCAAAAGTCAGCAGGCAATCCCTCCTCACCACAAAACCAGCCTTCTCAACCGCAAAGCAGCAGAGGTACATCTGCTCCCGCAAGTAGTAATAGTAGTAGTACTATATCTGATCCAACTCTATCTGATATTAATCTAACGAATGCTACTAATATGACTACCTCTTCTCCTTCTTCTCCTTCTAATGAGAACATATCAAGTACGAATTCTACTGATGTTGACAGAAAGAAAGTATAACTGCTACAAATTACAAATTATCTACAAGCCAAAGAAGCAAACAAGCTTTATATGTCAAATTCTTTAAACTGTTAATGACCAAACTATGCAGATTATAGAAAACCATGCTGGCGGTATCAGTATTATCGCATTTGTATTCGCAGTTGTTGTAAGCATGGCATATTATCAGTTTGTATATTTGCCAGAAGTCAACGCAAGGCCTACAGTGTCTGAGGAAGTATTGAATCCATCAGGAGTAACAAATGTTAACATTGTAGAAGGTTCAGCATTACCATCACAAACTCAAAACTATGAACCTAAAGAAGTTACTGCTAACTTGGGAGAATCAAATAAGGTAGTTTGGACAAATCAAGACACCACTGCTCATACGGTTACAACTGACACAGGATATAACGATCCTATTAATGGCGAATTTGACTCTATGGCAACCATTGGCTTGGTTCTACCACAACAGACATATGAATTCACATTTACAGCTGCAGGTGAATATCCTTATCATTGTGAACCACATCCTTGGATGACTGGTAAGGTGACTGTTGAAAGGGGAAGGTTCTAAATATGCTCAGAGATATGAGCTGTTAATAATCATAAATTATAGCTTTGACTTAGGTAAGTCATCATAGAGTGAGGCACTCTCAATTTTTTATTTTTACAAAAGCTAAATCAGTGGCAACCTCTTTATGTTCCTGAACTATCGCGACGCGAAACTTTCCATTAGTCGATCCATGTGCTGGCTTATGTGTAGTAATAGCAGTGAATTCTAATTTGTTCCTATTATTCTGTATATCTTCTTTAAACATGGAAAGCCTAGCATAAGGATAATTCATCTTCTTGCCATTCACAGTTACATAATTGAAAATATCATTTGAATTTTCTATTTGTGAATTAATTACAACGCTATCGAATCTTCCATTGTATTTTATACTTATGATGCCATGAAGCTCTTGACCAGCAATTATTTCATTTTCTACAAGGTCGATAGAAACCTCATTCTTGGTCTTTTCAGTCATATATACATTAAAGCTCTGCCAATTCAATATGAATGTGTGTGTATATATATGTATATTTACATATACTTGCCTGTGTTTTTCTGTGTTTTTATATGTATGTCTGTGAGTTGGCTGTAGTATATATGAAGGCACAGAAATCCTACTACTTATAAAACTACTTTTCGTGTTATAAGAGGCAAATATACTAGCAAGTTCTTGTAACTACTACACCTTCTATCAATTTAATATCAGGTTATGTTATTACTACACAAGTTCAACATTTGACTGACGCTCTACTATCCATATCTCCGGTATTAATCCAAAGCTTGGATCTATTCGGTACTATGGCTTTTGCTGCTACAGGTGCATTCAAAGCTATAGATCATAAATCAGACGTTGTTGGTGTAATTATTCTTTCTACTATAACTGGTGTTGCCGGCGGAGTAATACGTGATATAATTTTTGGAATAGTCCCTCCTACTGCTGTAATCAATCCTCTATATTCATTAGTGACTGTAAGCACAGGAATTGCAATTTTTTTGCTTTACCCTAAAATGAAGTTTCATCAAAATCTATTTTTGAAATTTGATGCAGTAGGGTTAGGAGTTTTTACGATTATTGGATCCAATGTAGCTTATAATATATTCGGATTAAATTTTCTGGCAATGATCTTTGGAGGAATTTTAACTGCATTAGGAGGAGGGATTTTGCGGGACGTATTTGTAAATGAAGTACCTCTTGTATTTATCAAAGAGCTGTATGCCTCACCAAGTTTTGCTGGGGCAGTGATCTTTTTTGTCATGATATACCTCAATATACCCATAAGTATATCCACTGTATCATCTATATTGATAATAACTTGTATTCGTCTCCTAGCAATGAAATATAATTGGAATTTGCCAAGAATAAAAGAAGACAACAAAATCTAATAATTATAATGATAACAGACAGAGAATTATATTATGCATCATTTGCTTGTTTGTTAGTATAGTAAGTGAAAACTAGTGAGAATAGCTATACATCGTTGTTGTATGTTCTAGTCTTTCTTTTTCCTCCTTCTGTCTTCTCCTTCTTATTTACTAGATTTTTTGTCTCTTCTTTCTATTTACGTATGGGACAGGCTAAAATATTATAAATCGAGTAAAACAACTACCTTCGGACGTCGAATTATACTTGCTGGGTCAAAATACACCTATGGCATTAATAGATGTTAACGGCTATAGCATAAGGTATCTAGAATATAACACCGCTAATGAAACAAGCCACAGAAATAACAGGGTCATAGTTCTTTTGCATGGAATTGGAGCTTCAGCTGAAAGATGGGTATATGTATCGCCTGCATTATCTAAGCATTATAGGGTTATCGTACCAGATATTATTGGTTTTGGATACAGCGACAAACCTACTGTAGAGTACACGATGGATTTCTTTGTGAAGTTCTTTGAAGATTTCTTATATAAACTAAAAGTTGAAAGACTAAGCATAATTGGTTCGTCATTCGGAGGCTATTTAGCTACTGACTTCACTATTAGAAACCCAAAGAAGGTAGAAAAATTAGTTTTAGCTGCCCCTGCAGGAACTATGCGATCTTCAACTCGTACCCTTGATCAATATATCATGGCTGCATTATATCCTACATACGAAAATTCTATAAGAGCGTTTAAAGATATGGCTTTTGAACCAAGTACTGTAACTGAAGGCACTATCAGAGATTTTATAAATAGAATGAGGCTTCCAAATGCAAAATATGCCTTTATGTCAACTTTGCTAGCAATGAGAGATTCGCGGCATCTTTCTGGGAGAATATCAAAAATTCCTGTACCAACTCTGCTTGTCTGGGGAGAAAACGACAAAATGATACCGTTGGAAAATGCACAAGAATATAGCGAAATTCCAAACAGTAGCTTAACGGTCATAAAGAACTGTGGACATACACCCTTTGTTGAAAAACCATTAGAATTCACCAAGCTTGTTTTAAAATTCTTAAATGTATAAATGAAGACTAACAGAGGAGGAGTTAATCGGCAGTATCCTAGATGCGGCGTTTCTGATATGGCTTATAATCTCTCTTCTCTTTTCGTATGGCGCCGCAATTACTGAATACTATACACAGAAGAAGGATCGAAAAGTTGGACTTACTTTACTGGAAAGGGTTAGTCCACACAGATCCCAGGCACTGCAACTTTCTTGAATAGGTGAGGAGACATCACGGTACTCGGTGGAAGGTCCGCCAGGTTCGACTGGAACTCAGGATTGTTAAGAGCTCGCTTAAGCTGCGCCGTAGATTCCCAAACGTTATAGTTGATGAATACACAGCTACCGGCAATCCCGCGGTGAAGCTGCGTAGATATGAATCCAGGCTGCTGCTTCATGATCTCAGCGACGCTGGCCCATGCCTTTAGGAACTGATCCATCTCCTCAGGCTTCACATTGAACTTATTGATTACGATAACTGAGCCAACGTCTTCTTCCAGTTGCTCAGGGAATGTTACTTTTTCATCCATTTCCACAAGCTTTTCTGGTAATCCGTTTACCATTTTTATCATTATCTTTCGCTCGCTACCAAATCTTACTTTCTAGCATTTAAATTTCTTAATGGCTTTTTTGACTATAAGTTTAACGAAGCATACTATCCGCATATATAAATAAAAGATAGTATAAGAAAGATTAAATGAATAATAATACTGAAACAGCAGATGATGCAGCCTCAGCCTTTAAAAAGGCAATAGAAAAGGGGAGTAATGCTCAAAAAGACCTTATAAAGCAGTTTTCATCTCTTCAGCAAGATGCTATGCAGAATTTCTTCTCTATGCTTCAAGGATTGACTTATTATAATGCAATGTTTAAGACCACAGTTCAAAGTGGAGGGAGAATTTCTATTCCAGAAGCGGAAAGACAGGCTTTAAATATAGAAGATGGTGATCTGGTACAGGTAATAATAGTTCCAATTGAGAGAAAAAGAAAAAGCAACCAAGCCAAAGGATGAACGAAATCCTAAAGACGTTTTGTTGACATAGTAAGATAATATTTTCTACTGTTATTGTGATCGTGCCTTAAGCCACTGTCCAACTTTTGGTAGAACATTATTTTGTGAATAGCTGCTTGCAATCAAACCTACATGACCTGTATGGAAATGCATTAATCTCTTGTCAATGCTTGATACTGCATCGTTTAACGCTACACTAGATTGTGGAGATACAAGATGGTCTTCCTCTGCAACTATGTTCAGAAGTGGAATAGTGATTTTAGAAAGGTCGATGATATTCTCGCCCATTTTCATCTCATTTTTGACAAATAAGTTTTTCTGGTAAATATCTCTAATCCACTGCCTGAATGTTTCGCCTGCTATCGCAGGTGTATCGTAAAGCCATTTTTCCATTCGAAGAAAGTTCTGAACAAAACTTGCGTTGTCAATATTCTCTACTAGATTAATGTATTTGTTTACACCCTGTTTAAATGGCTTCAAGGCTGAAAAGCACGCATAGAGATATTCAGGCGGAAAATTACCCTTAGTCTCAAATATCTTGTCAACATCTAAATATCGAGAAAAATTAGCCAGCACAGTAGTATCTTTCTCAGTGTCAACTATTGGTGCTATAGTTGCCAAGTTTCGTACTTTTCCTTGATGTAAAGTTGTATACATAACGGACATCGTGGCACCAAGACAGTATCCATGAAGGGTTACTTTATCAACAGAATTTTCTTTTCTGACAAATTCTACGCAGTTGTCTATATAGTAATTGACGTAATCGTCAAATGACGTATACTTGTCTATGCTTGTGGGAGTTTTCCAATCTATCATGTATACATTAAAACCTTGACTTAATAGGCTGCGTATCCAACTCTTATCAGGCTGCAAGTCTAGGATATAAGACTTGTTCATTAAAGCATATACGACAAGAATAGGTGTTTTTGATGTCCTGCTTACCAACGGACGATAATGCAAGAGTTTGTACATTCTTGTCTCATCTATTATTTCATGAGGTGAAATGCCAACGTCGATTCTTATTCCTGCTGAATGAAGAATGTTCCTGGTTTTTTCAACTTTACGAGAACTTTCCTCAAGTACTCTTATTGCCTGTTCTAGGGCTGATTTTTCGTCATGTCCATTGTTTTTCTCATTCATGATTTTTCCTTCCTTGCCCGGTACTACTGTTTCTTGTTTCATTTATCATTCTAACCTTGATATTCTTTTTTCTCTTCCCTACTGTAAACCATATAGCAACAACAAGATTTTTTGTCGTCATCGTAGTCGTCGTAGTAGTCAGCCATAATATTCTTATGATAGTCAGAAAAAGCATAAAAATGATTATTTCCTAGGTTTGATTTGGATATCTTAAACTCACTATTAATTAAATAGCCGTGTTGATCTTTATTTTGTGGGATCAGATATATCTTATTATAGAATAAGAAGACACTACTTCTACTTCTGGAATTATTAGCAACTTTTGATTCTAAATTCATATGAGATTCACACAGAATTACATCCAACAACCATGTAGATGTACTTAATTTTTAGATTGGTCTTTCTATTATACCTTATTGACCGATTACAAGTTAATAAAAGAGGATATATAAGATGTATCTCCAATGCTTTACAACAAGCAAACCTCATGGATGGTTAAGTAAATCTGCTTTGTTTTCATATTTATCTAAAGAAATATAATTTGTCTAGGCGAATAACATTTTATAAGCCTAACCCAGACTCTTCATTGTGTATATGTCTACCTATTTTTCAGAAAGAAAAAAGGTGGATTAGAGGGGCTCGTAGCTCAGCTTGGATAGAGCGCCTGCCTTCTAAATTTATTGGGGAAAGCCGGAAGTCGTGGGATCGAAGCCCACCGGGCCCGCTACTTCGAACAGTCGTAAATAAAAAGCTTATCTACAAGGACCATAAAAACAAGTTCTTCTTCTTCTGTCTTTACGCTAACGATTTTAAGTGGCTTTTATCAAAAAGAAACACAATTAATATGGTCATTGAAACCCAGTTAAAGGAATTGATAAGACAGGCTCGAGATGGAGCAATACAACGCCGATTCAACCAGTCAGTTGATTTAACGCTTGTATTGAAAGATATAGATGTTAAAAAGGGTTTTAATGTTAATGAAGTAGTAACATTGCCACATAGACCAAGCCGCCAGGCAACTATATGTGTTGTTGGTTCTGGAAACTTGAGTACTAGAGCACGGAAAGCTCAAGTGGACAAAGTAATCGAACAGGAGGAGCTTGACAGGTTAGGTACAAACAAAAGAGAGGCAAGAAAAGTTGTAAGAGCTCATGATTTCTTTCTTTCTGATACATCTTTAATGGCAGCAGTAGGACGTTCTCTTGGACAATTCCTTGGACCTAAGGGAAAAATGCCTACCCCATTGCCATACGGGGCGCCAATTGAATCAATGGTGACACGATTGAGAATTTCTGTACGCGCAAGAGCAAAGAACCAGCTAAATATATCTACCAAAATTGGCGACGAAAAAATGAATGATAGTCAGTTAGCTGAGAATGCTAATGCAGTTATTACTGCAATTGAGAAAAAGCTGCCTCAGGGTGAAAAGAACATTCGTAATGCTTTGGTAAAGTTCTCAATGGGCAGAGCAGCTAAATTGACATCAGTAAAGGAAAAAGGAGGAGGAGGAGGAGGCTAATCAGTTTTGGCATCATCAGGACAAGAAAAACCAGCAACAAGCCAAATACAACGTACAAGATACCCAAAGAAAAAGCGTTTAATGTATCAAGAGTTACAACAACTTCCTAAGAAATATAACGTCATAGCATTGTCAAAGATGACTAAAGTCCGGGCTACACAGCTTATGACAATTCGTAAGAAATTTAGAGATGAGATAAGAATAAAGATTATTAAAAACAAGGTGGCACAACGGGCTTTTCAAAATGTGAAGGATGTTGCAGGTCTGGAAAAATTAAGTACAGAACTCGAAGGTCAAAGTGCATTAATGTTTACAAATATCAATCCATTCAAACTTAATTCAGTATTATCAAAAAATAAAGTATTTTTGCCAGCAAAGGGAGGCGACATTACCAATAAAGAAATAATAATTCCTGCAGGAAACACTGGCATCACTCCTGGTCCAGTACTTTCTGAATTCAAAGAGGCAAATGTTCCAACCAAAATAGACCAGGGAAGTATCTGGGTAAACAAGGACACTGTAGTTGCAAGACCAGGAGAAATAATTTCGCAAAAGCTTGCCTCACTCATGAGCAAGCTAAATATTAAGCCTATTGAAGCTGGCATATCTGTTGCCTTTGCAATCTCTGAGGGACTGTTATTCAAAGAAAGAGAATTAAATATTGATTTAGCAGAATATCGAAATGAATTAATAAGGTCGTTCCAAGAAGCGCTTACGCTAGCCTCAGAATCTGTCTATATTACGAAAGAAACAATTAATCCTTTGCTCGCAAAAGCCTATAAACAAGCAGCTGCATTGTCTAGACAATCTGTATACTTGTCTCCAGAAACTCTTAAGGAGTTTATTTTACCTGAAGCTGAAACCCATGCAAAAGTATTGGCATCGCATTTAACAAAAAAAGGATACAATATCTCCTCATAATTATTTTGAGTAATAATTATTTTTTTGTGGCTTTTAATTGCTAGTTTAGTAAATAGATACACATAAAGAGGCTGCCAGATTCATCCTTTATACACATCTTTTTATTTCTATGACTTTAAAAATAAATAAATAAATAAATAAAGAATAATTAAATTATCCAAACAACGAGGAGAGCCCTTCCAGAGCTTCTTCTTCTTTCTTCTCCTCTTTCTTCTCCTCCTCCTCTTTAGGAGCTGGTGTTGCTTCTGTTG
>JGI10213J12805_10002330_pt1 | contig 12941 bp, 9 predicted proteins | sample WisNatreferecore_FD_12805 | JGI IMG/M metagenome (IMG submission 12805)
GGCTTCACGCGCCTCCCCGACCAGCTGGGCGGCGACCGCCTGCCAGTCCTCGCGCGTGGCCGTTTCGAGGATCTCGTCAATAATCGGCCGCAAAGATTCGGTGATTATCGAGGGGTGATAGCGGCCTTCGGCGACATGCTCGAAGAGCAGCTCCTCCACGGGCATCCTGGACAACAGCGTGATCGAACGCTACCCCGAGGAAGTCGTGGATCAGAACGGCGTCGAACGTTCCGCCCTGCTCGCTGATCCTTTTACTGGCAGCGTTCATGCCGCCACCTCGCTCGTGGCGCTCGGGTCAACTTGGACCGCGCCCGCCGCCTCGCCCCGCATCAGCGCTTTCAGCCGCGCTCGCTCACCAGGCTCCCGCCTCATCATGTGCGTGTAGACGCGCAGGGTAAACGTGGGGTCGGCGTGGCCGAGCTGGGCCATGACCGAGTTAGGGTCTTCGCCGCAGGCGATCAGGACCGAGGCGAAGGTATGTCTGAGCTTGTGAGCGGTTAGGCCCTTCGGCAAGGGCACCTGTCCGCGTTCTTCGAGCAGCTTGTCGGCACGCTCGAAGGTGGCGCGGAGAACGTGGTACCGGAGATTGTCCTTGTTGCGGCGGCCCCCGGTGCCGGTCGGGAAAACGAGATCGTCGGGGCCGCTTGCGATGTGCGCGGCGTATTGCCCGGCGGCCCTCGCGGATCGCTGTTGCAGCTGCAGCTGGCTTTCTAGTTCTCCCGTCCCCATAGGGGCCCAGTAGGCCATGTCCCGAAAGTGGTAATCAGTGCGCAGGCTGACACGAAGACGCCGAGCGCCGCAGAATCGAATCGTCCCTGAACCAGGGCCAAGCAGGCAAAAATCAGACAGGCGGCTACAAGGACGAGCACGATTTTCTGACGCAACTTCATATTCAATGCCCAGAGCGCCCCTAGCGCACAGACCGCCGCAGGCCACAGCTCTGCCTTGACCAGAGCGAAACCATCGCGAGCAGGGAAGCTACTGCCAGAACCAGCTTAATCTTCATTTCAAGTTCCATATGCGTTACGACACAATGATAAATTCCGCCTCGAGCTGATCGGGGGGGTTTAGAAGGTCCTTTCGCATGCGGTAGAGACCGGGACCAAGGCGACTCGGGACCACAATCGTCTGGCACTCTCCCATCTCCCCGGCCCCAAGCCCAAAGCGCGGTAGATGCCAATTCAGGTATAGCCTGACCCAATGCCAGCTGCCGCTAATTTCCTTTTCTAGTTTAAATGGTTCGCCGAACGACACAGATTGCGCTCCACTGTTTCTGATCCTGAATGCCAGCTCTTCTCCGGCCTTGATTGACCGCGGATATATAACGAGCTGCGTAGACCGAGTAGGACGGACTACACGGAAATATTCTCCGTACTGACGCAATATTGTGCCGTCCGGGCGCAAGAACTTTGTGACCACGAGATAAAATGCCGGTCTTGCACTCATCCTGTAAGAGAACCCTAGCTCGCGCCTACCTTTCATGCCCCCCACATTGAGCGTCAGATTTCTGCGTCCAACAACTCGCATGGGCCGACCCCGGCCACTAACCTGAATAAGTCGACTGGAAATTTTTAGTTCTGGTCGCCGAAAGGAGCCATTCTGCGAGGTCAAACTCAGCCCATATGAAAGACTTAGATCCTCGCCTGGAACCAGTATTTCTCGTTCCGGTGGACGAATTTCGACGGCCCCTTGCGCGAATAGCAACTGGCCGGACAAAGGAATCCCTTTTACGGGCGGCATTCGGTGAAAAGGTTTGGCATAGTCGTGGGCTACTGTCTCATCGCAAAAGTTGGCGATCGAGATCGGCTGTGCCGTGGCGCTTCCTCCGCCATGAAGCTGCAGAATGACAGTCGCCATTATTCCAATGCCAAACGTTCGGCGGGCTTGTCGCATCATTGTCATGAAAACCTTAATCGATGTTGTATGAGCACTAGAATCTATCTTACCGGATCTACTATGTGAAGTCGCTTAGGAGTTTCCATAGTCGGCGCCCCGAGCACTCCAGGAGCTGCACCGACCGGAATGGTCTCTATCTCTTCGCCTCCTTCTTCGACTCCTTCGTCGTCGCATAGTTCTTCAATGGTTTCGTTGTCAATTTCTTCGCCGGGTTCCTCTTCTTCGAATTCTTCCCTCTCTTCACGTTCGCACTGCGCGACATCAGTGTGTTCTTTTTCGCTTTTGTAGGTTCTGCCTTCAATCGGAAGGATCGGGGTAACCCAGATCGGTCCGCTTGGTTGACTTTTACATGAGCCTTCTCTTGATTCTTGAACACCGATCAACAGGGCAACTGCGCTGCCCGTGTACGGGTCCCAAACGGGAGCTCCACTAGCGCCGCATTCGCCGTAGGTTTTTACCTCGATTTCCATCGTTGGAAGGGGATCTTTTCCATATCGAACTTCCACAGCCGTGTCGGTCGTCGGTCCGCAGTGCACCCTGCCCCAAGCTCCCGAGTAACAGAGCGTTTGACCGGGCCTCCACCTAGCAGCCCCGTTTATTTGTGATTGGTAACTGGAGTTCCAATAGACCCACTTGGGAAGCTCCGCGGTGTCGGTTAGTGCGATAGCTGCCGCGTCCACTTGAACTCCACCTGTGTTAATGGCGTTGGACCTGCGCGCAACTTTGCCGATTTTTACATTCGCTTCGACCTTTTGCCCGTCTTTCATTTCGTAGCCACCACGGGAAACCCCGGTATCAACTAGCCAACAGTGACCGGCAGTCAATCCGTAGTTTTTAAACAGCCATTGCCCCGATGGCTTGCGGCCCGTGGGTTCATAGGCACCGAAGGCCAAAGTGCAGCCACCATCACTGAGGCCGCTGCGGATCCAATCGCCGGCAAAAAGTCGATGGCTGCTTATGTGCCGCGCCCGTACACCTTCTTCAAGAAAGGTTTTCGCCTGTCGAGGCTGCTGGGGATCATGGATGGCGACAATCGCCGAATTCGCGCCGTATCTGCTCGATAGAAAGCTTGATATTGGCCCCACATTGGTCGTGCCGACGGCAAAGCGATTCCCTCGAACATCCACCTCGCCGCCCGTGAGCAACTCGGTCAAATCCGGATGGGATGCAACCGCCGCATTGAAATCCTGTGATACAGCGTAGAGATTCCCAAGGGAGCGATCTGGCCTTGATTTGAAGATATCGATACGGTCGGAAGCGACGAGTGGGAGATTCTGCTTGAGTGATTCGAGCCGAGGCCGTTGGCTCAAGGTGAACCCGACCCTAATAATCCCACCTTGTCGATGGTCGATGTAGAAACCAGCGTAGGTGCCGGGGGTGTGATCCTGGCCCCACTGTTCGATCAGTGGGCCGTCTATGGCCAAGTAGTGTTCGCGATATTCAAGCTCTGCCACGTCCTGCGGCCGAAGCGGCACTCCCCACCGATCTGTTGAAGCCCGTGCAACCGGCTCACCCTCGGTCCAAGCGTTAATCAGATCGAAGATCCTCCCATTGCGCTCGAACTCGTCGCTGACCGGATCGACAATGTCAAGGCCGAATTCTTCGCGGAAGTGCGCGATGTCTGAGAACTTGGGTCGCGTGGGCGCCCCATCGGGTGGAGGCGGAGGTGGCGGGGGGATAGTGACCCAGAACCGCTCGGCAGCCATTTCGCCAAGGCGGTCCTCGATGATGACTTCGATGTTGAGGAGACCGGGCGCGAAGTTTTCGGTTTCCATCACCCACTCGTTTTTGACGGTTTTGCACTCGACTTCAGTCGTTTCGAGGTTCTCATTGCAGGTCATCTCGTCGGCGATGACGCCTCCGTCGAGGACGACCTGGATCGAGGCAATTCCCTCCTCGGAATGGGCTTGGACATCGAGAACCTGCGCCCCGGGCGGCAGCTCTTTTTCCTTGTTGAAGTAGATGCTGCCGAAGATGTTGTCGAAGACAGGCGGTTTCTGGACGTTCTGCCACCTGAGCACCGATCCGTCGGCGCTGATGTCGTAATGGACGGCGGACGCTCCTTCGGGGGTCACCGTCGTGCTGCGCGGTTCATCGACGTAGCTGAAATTCGTTGATTTGGCTGGCTCAGAGCCGGCAGGATCGACGGTGACTTTGCTCACTCGGCCATAGGTCGCGTTGTAGGCGATTTGAGCCCAGGTGCCGTTCGGCAGCGTGACTTTGGTCATGCGACCGGCCGAGTCATAGGCGTAGATCGTCTCCCCCTCGGGGCCATCGTGTGACGTGGGAAGGTCGCCGCTGTAGGCGTAGCTGTGGGTGCCTGCCTCTTTGCCTTCGACACCCTCCACGAGCCCTTCGCTGATGTCGACCTGAAGCGAGGGATCGTTTTCTTCGGGAGCTTTGGGCGCCGCGGTACTGGGCATCTGCCACTTCTGAATCCGGTTGTTGTTGACGTCGGTGATCCAGATATCGCCGTCAAGCTCGGCCGCGATCCCCATCGGATAGGTAAAGCTGAACTGACCGGCGCCCGCGCCCGAGGAGCCGAACTGAGTGACGTATTCGCCAGCCTGATTGAAGAGCTGAATCCGATGGTTGGATTGATCGCCGACCCAGACATTGCCTTTGTTGTCGACCTCGACGGCGTCGGGATGGTTGAACTGCCCATCCCCCGCCCCTTGCGAGCCGAAGTGCTTGATGAATTCGCCCTCTTCGTTGAACTGCGAGACGCGGTTATTGACCCAATCGGCGACCCAGATTTCGCCTTTGGGGCCGATGTCGAGCGCGTTGGCCTCACCGAACTGGCCCGGCCCTGTCCCTTGGGAGCCGAATTTCGAAACGAATTCACCCGCTTCGTTGAAGACCTGAACGCGGCGGTTGTATGCCTCGGCGACGTAGATGTTGCCCCTGAGGTCAGCCGCGATGCCTTCTGGGTCGTTGAACTGGCCGGCGCCCGAGCCGAAGCTGCCGAATTTGGCGATGAATTCGCCTTTGTCGTTGAACTTCTGGATGCGGTTGTTACTTGCGTCTGCGACCCAGATGTTGCCCGAATCGTCGATCGCGATCGAGGTGGGCCGGTTGAACTGGCCGTCGCCAAAGCCAAGCGTGCCGTACTTGGCGATGAATTTGCCCGTCTGATCGAACTTCTGGATGCGGTTGTTGGCGCGATCGACTACCCAGAGGTAGCCCTGCTCGTCAACGGCGACGTCGCCGGGCGATTTCAGCTGGCCGTCGCCCGTGCCGAGCGACCCGAATGAGCTTTGGTAGCTCGGTCGGTAGTTGGGCACGCTCCACTTCTGGACACGGTAGTTTCCGACATCGGTAGCCCACAGGCCGCCCTTGTTGTCGACGGCGATGCCGACCACTGGTCCCTGCCCGGCGGTGAAGTTGAACTGGCCCGCGCCCGAGCCTTTGGTGCCGAAGTGCGTGAGGTATTTGCCAGCCTGGCTGAATTGCTGAATTCGGCCATTGCCGATGTCAGCCACCCATACGCTGCCTCTCGAGTCGACCTCGACTCCCGCGGGCTGGCTGAACTGGCCGGAAGCCGTGCCGTTGGAGCCGAACTTCTGCACGTATTCGCCGGCTTCGTTGAACTGCGTGACGCGGTGCAGGTCGGGGTCGGTGGCCCAGATCTTCCCGCCCGGTCCAACGTCGACGCTGGTCACCCGGCTGAACTGGCCATCGCCGGACCCGTTAGAGCCGAATTTGGTGAGGAATTCGCCGTTTGAGTTGAACTTCTGGATTCGCCGGTTGTAGGTGTCGGCGACGTAGACGTTGCCTTTTGCGTCGGCGGCGATGCCTTCGGGGTTTGAGAACTGGCCGTCACCTGAGCCCAGAGAGCCAACAGCTTTGATGAATTCGCCGCTTGAACTGAACTTCTGGATGCGGTGGTTGTCTCGATCGACGACCCAGAGGTTGCCGGAGGGGTCGATGGCGATCGCTGACGGATATCTGAACTGGCCGCTGTCCGTGCCTTTGGCGCCGAAGGCAGAGATGTAGGTGCCGGATTCGCTGAAGCGCTGCACCCGGTTATTGCCGCGATCGACAACCCAAAGATTGCCGTTGGCCGCGACTGCGACATCCGTCGACATCAGAAACTGACCGTTGCCTGTGCCTAGGCTGCCGAAGACGCTTTTGTAGGACGGTGCCGGCGGGACGTAGTCAAGCGCTTCTTCTTCTGCCGGGGAGAGGTCTGAAGCGCTGGCGGGGTCCTTGACGGCGATCTCAGCCAGCTCACCGGCTTCGTAGTCGTAGTCGACCTTGGCGTAGGTGCCCGTGCGCAGCGCCTCGGCCTGCCCTTCGCTGTCGAAGGCAACCGTGGCGTCGGTTTCCCCCGATTCGTCGGTCACCGCGTAGCCGCCGTCGGCCTCCTTGGTGATCGTGGCCTGCAGAGCGGGGTCAAACGTCGATTTGCCAACTTCTGCGGGGAGCGGCACGTCAACCTCAAGGCCACCGCTTTCGTCCAGCAGATCGGCCTCTTTGGGCGCCGGCCCTTCTTCGGGCTCGAGCGCGGGCGTCTGCGCGAGCGACCAGCCATCGCCCCACTCGGTGTTCTCTGACTCCGGCAGCTGGGAGTTGTAGAAGCGTTCGACTTCGAGGTCTGCCGCATAGCCCTCGACATCGACGTCCTTCTCACGGTAGACGAGGTTGCCATTCATTACGTTGACGGCCAGTTCGGGGCCGCTCGATTCGCCTTCGACTTCGTTGCCTTTGCCGTCGGGCAGGGGGAAGTGCTGCATCACGTACTCGTCTTTCATCCCCGTTGCCGGGATGAACTCGAACTCGATTTCTCGTATCCGTTTGTGGTCTAGCTGGTCGACCGCGACCACCTTGAGCGTGTGTTTGCCCGCGGCTAGCCCGTTGAGATTGAGCTGGTAGGCCCCGGACTTTTTGCAGCTATAGGAAGGCCCCGAGCAGCCTTGCGCCGTCCAGGGCACCGGCTCAGGTTCGGTTTTTTTGTCGAGGAAGACTTCGATGTTTTTGACGCCAGAGCGCATCGCGGCGTCGCTTGCGGTGCTGCCGTCTTCGGCGTCGATTTTGAGGTTGTAGACGGGCAGGCTCAGCTCGTCCCATTTTTCGGGATCCTGGGCGTCGCCTTTTTCCTCGTCGGTCGCCACCGCCAGCTGGCCGCTGAGGCTGACTTCCGGGGGCGTGCTGTCGACGTAGGCGGTCCACGTTCGAATGCCGCTCGGCCTTAGCAGGGCATCGCTTGCCACCACTTTGGCCACTGACTTGCCTTCGGGGAAGTTGTCGCCGTTGAAGAGGACCGTCCCCCACATGTCGCGCGGGCAGGGACTGTCATGCGTGCCGTAGCAGTCTGTCGGTTTCAGTTGGGCCGGCGGCTTGCCGGCGATGTTGACGCGCACGTTGCTGACGCCGAGACCGGCGTCGTGAGCCGAGACGTTGACGCCGTAGTTTTTGGAATCGTCGAACCATCCGGTGGGATAGCCGGAGATCGGATCGAGCGTCGGCCAATCGGGATCGGTCATGTAGGTGGCGATGCCGCCGGCATAGAGATCGCGCCAGCAAGGGTTCGACGAGCTGTTGCCGGTGCTCATCCCGAAGACCATCACCTTCGCTGTCTGAGCGGTGTTGCCATAGATCGAGGCGTTGGTGTAGAGGGCGCGGTTGGTGTAGAGCTGGTAGTAGATGCCGTAGGTCGGAGACCAAAGCCCGTCGTAGTCGTGGGGGTTGGGGTGGGGTCCCGACCAGCACGCCTGGTTCGTCGTATCCCAGCGGTAGAAGGGGTTGATCAGGTATCCGGACAGGTAGCTGGTTTCGCCGGGCGGGGTGTAAGTCCAATGCGCCCACTGGCCGCCGTTGTAGTTGCCGCTGGGGGCTGAGACGAAGAGACCGCGACCGCTGCCCCAGCAGGCATTGATGCACCATCTGTTCGTGAGGAGTTTGGAGTTGTTCCAATTGGTTTGGAAGGTCCCGTCTTCGAGCACGTCGTAGCGGTGGCCGAAGATCCAGGCGTTGTTGACCCAGTCGTTCTGAACGTCTGGGTCGACGAGAATCGGATATGCGTAATCGCCGTTGCGATGCTCGACGGTGAGAACGAGCGAGCTGCCCTGCACGCTCATGGCAACCGGCACCAACGTGCCTTGAGCGTCCACCGCGTGCGGTGGCGAGATGATCGCCTTCAGTGCGCCTTCGTCATAGACTTCCGCCGCCCCAGCGTTTGCGCGAAGCTCGGCACCCTGGGGAAGGTCGAGGTCAAAGCGCAGGGTCTCGGGGCTCTCCACGGAGCGCAGCTGATCGAAGAGCTCGACGCCGGTTGAACGCGGCGATACCAAGAGGTCTGTGTCGGTTTGCACCTCGGGGTAGATCACGTCCTTCTCGCTGAAGAGATACGCCCTGCTCTCGAGATCAGCCCCGACCTGAGCGATCGTGATCGCCCCGTTGTCGATGCCAACCCCGTCTTGCGGAGAGGAGGGAATCTCAATGTCCACGATGGGATTCGCGGGCTCAAAGCCCTCCGGCGTCGCTTCGAGGCCAAGGTCGACCTTGCTCATCTCGCCGTCCTCGTCTCGGACCGTGGCAGGCACTTCGGCGTCGAGGATCTCCGTTTCGCCTTCATCGGAGACCACGGCGCCCTCATTCGCCAAACTGCGCTCCAGGGTCGCGTCCGTGAGGAATCGCGCGGGATCGAGATCCAGGGCTTTCAGTTCCTGCTGGAACGTCGTCCGCAGCAGATCGCTCGCCTCAGCGGCGGAGTCGGCGTCTTGGTAAGCGAACTCCGATTCTTCGCGTTCGGCCTCTGCCGCAGGAGATTCAAGCTCCTTCCCCCGTTCGGCTTCTTCACGTTCAGCCTCTTGAGTGGCTTCGGTCAGGTCTTCACCCCCAGGCATCAAGGCTGGATCAACTTCTGAAGAAGGGAATGATTCCCCCTGGTTCGCCGATTCCTCTGGTAGCGAATCGGCGACTACGGGCACAGAGCTAACGACGAGCAGCAGCAGCACGGAAAAGAGGATCATCCAATGTACGCGAGCGCGCTTCCTGCGTTTGAACATCGCCATCGAGACCCCCTGCCCCGTTTTGAGTTTGACTAGTACAGCTCCAATACCGACCAGGCACCCATCTACTTTCAGGGAGGGCGGTCACCCGGATATGACCGCCCTCCCTAGGCCCCAGTCCCCCTGAGCAACATCGAAGCGGACATTCGAGATCGGACCAGCGGTGGCACTATCTCCTATCCGAGCCTCCTTGCCAATACTAAGTATTCAGTGAATTAATTTCGAGTCACTGGCAAAGGCTTGATATCAAGATGTCCTCCTAGGAATTGGAGTCGCACACGGTTAATCAAACTTTTGAATGTAACTGAATGTCGTAACCCAGTTTTGTGGGACCGATTTTGCAAGTGAGCGAAAATCGGTCCCACCGTTTCGTTTCAATTGGCTGCAAAGTTCCGCCTCCGCCTCTCGCTGCTGCCCGTCTCTTGAGCGGTCTCTTTCGCCGCCTCCTGCGAGCCGTGCGGCGCGGGTCGGCATCGGCCGGGCGAGGAAACTGATTTCTCCCCGCGCTGCTAAGCCGCCTTGAAGGTCGAAAGCACCGGAATGACGGCCTCCATTTTCTCGATCCGCATCTCGCTCACCCCCTCTCATTGGCGTTTTCGATCCAATGATCGAGAATAATTGATTAGTCGAATGAATTCGTTCTAATTGAGCGAGATATTGAAAAAGTTGCGCAAAGTGCTCGCAAACGTCTTGCGGCATCGACTAAGGTGCCTCGGCCCAATCAACCCAAGGAGGCAACTGAGTGGCAGCAGAAGCGGCTCGAGAGATCGGCATCGAGGAGCAGATCAGCCTCCTTCTGGCGCATCCGCTACGAATGGAAATCCTGGTCGTTCTCATTGAACGACGAGCCGCGCCATCCGAAATTAAGGATCTACTGAAGGCGAAGCTGAGCGATGTCAGCTACCACGTCAAGAAGCTCTTAGAAATGAACATGATCGAGCTAGTAAAGACAGAGCAACGACGAGGCCAGATGGCACATATCTACAGGGCGGTCATGCGTCCGGTCTGGAGTAATGAGGAATGGGAGAAACTGAGTCAAGAGGAACGCGAGCGATACTCCGCATGGACAGTTCAACTGCTCATTCAAGACGTCGTCCTAGCGATTTCCGGCAGGACCTTTCAGCGCCGCGGAGACGCCCATACGAGCCGATCGATTCTCCAGGTCGATGAGCAAGGCTGGCATGATCTCAACGAAATGCACGATGAACTACTGGCGGCCGGGTTCAGAATCGAAAAGGAGAGCCTCAAACGCCTCAGGAAAAGCAAAGAGGAGAGTTTCCCGATCAGGAGCGTGCTGTTTTGCTTTGAGGTACCGCCCAGGGGGGCTGACCAAGCTGTCGATTCCGCTTGAGTAGTCGATCCTGGGAGTTCTACTTTTAGGGAGGAAAAGACCTTCAAGTACCGAGAGAATCCCTGAGCATTTTCAGATTATCGTCTCATCGAAAGGCTTGGTGATTCTGAATGGACCCCGAGGTGCTGCATGCGCTTGGCTCGCCTCTTCGCGTCGAACTGCTTAGCGCGATTTCCTGTGAGGCAACAAGCATCCACCAGCTCGCCTCTCTTCTTGACGTAAAGCCCAATCGCGTCGCTTACCACATGAGGGTTCTGGAACACTCCGGCCTGACTACTAGCCACGGCAGCCTCTATAGCGCAAGACTGCGCGGCTTGGAAGTCAAAGCTCGGCGCGCGTCTTGTCATGGGCAAGAGCACGGCGAAACGCGATGACCTTCGATCATCGCAAGCTTCATGCCGAACAGAAAAGGGGGCCGCAATAGATGGGCGCGGCAGAGGTCATGGCCAGGCCAGCGACGGATCCCCTCCCGAGCGGGGGGTCGGGAAGGGGGGGCGCCAAGAGTGAGCCAGTTGATTGGTCCGTACTCATTCCCTACCTCGTCCATCCAACCAAGGTCATCGTCATTGAAGCGATGCTATGGATCGAGCGGCCAATGTCGGCGACCGAGCTTGAGAAGGTGTCCGGGGGGACCCCTGTTCTCAGCGCCTTCTCATATCACCTCAAACAGCTAGCCGAAATAAGCGTGTTGGAAATGGTCGAAAAACGCAAGGCCCGAAAAGTACGAGGGGGGAGAAAGGAGACCTTCTTTTACTTCGCAAGGCGCCAGCGGAGCCAAAGTGCTACTAGGCGCGATTCTTCGTGAATCACAGTCCCGCGATATACACCGTCTTGGTATGGATCTCTTCGTCCATTGGCTGTTTCAGGATGCCGTCTGTGTGGAGGCCATAGACGGCGAGGCAGTTTAGGCCGGCACACTTAAGTGCCCCTCGCACATCGGCTTCCGGGAAATGGCGCTGACGATGCAGGTGCGGCTCGATCGCCCCGCCCTCCTCTTCAAGTACTGCTTCACAGATTGATCCAGGCGGCGCATCCACAGCCACCTGCCCTCTCCAAATCAGCCGTCGTCCTCCTTGCTCCACCCGCACCGTTTCCGCACAAAAGGTCCGGTATGCCAGCAGCGTGTTCACGTCGAAGAGAAGGAGGGCTCCAGGGGCCATATTGGCCCGCATGCCTTCAAGGGCCATAGCGAGCTCCTCAACCTCCAGCAGGTAGTTCACGGCATCGTCAATCGCCCAGACGAGATCAAAGGAACCGAAGATTGGAAGGTCCCGCATGTCGGCAACCTCCAACCGAGCGCGATCACCCGCCTTCTTATATGCCCGCTCGAGCATCGCGGGGGAAAGGTCGCAGCCCGTCACCTTCCAACCTCTGGCCAGCATCGGCAAAAAGCTCTTGCCGGTGCCGCATCCGACGTCGAGTAGGCGCCGTCCCTGAAGCCCCTCCTACTCCAGGGCATCAAGCAGCTCTGCGATCCACTCCTCGTAGCGGTGATGGGCTGTGAAGTCATCGTAGACGGGAGCCATCTCCTCGTAGGTCTGCAGAGCCGGGGTGACCGTAGTTGTCATGTGGTGAAGCCTAGACGATTAGTCAAAAAGATTTCAGCATGCCGAGTTGGCTCACGCACCCGGATTCCACTGTCCCGGCCCCAAAGAGGGGCTAGCGCCGCCGCCTGCTAAACGCCTCGTCCTTGGGATCGAGACGCAATCACTACCTCCGGACGCGTCTTCATGTCGGAGCTGCCGGCCGTCGTCGCCGGGACACGATTGCGCTCGAAACTCCGAATCTGGCCTTCAAGGGAAGCTGGAGAAGGCTCCGTTGGTGAACAATCTCCAATGATGAATATCTGTCGAGCGGTTCCGTCCGGTACGGAGAGCTTGTCTTTTCGGGAGTCCTGTACGAAGGAACCTGGTATTTGCAGGCTTTTTGCAGTCCGAGGGACCGAATTCGCCGACGTAATTGCCATCTATGCTGAATTACTGAACACGGCGGGCAGCATCCCTTTAGGGCGAGTTCGCGCGGCTGTATTACTCCGGACGCGAATGGTCGTATCGCGCGAGAACCCTATGCGCCGATACCGAACAGCTCTTCGAAGTCGGCTCCCGGGTCAGCGTCGAGGCGGGTCAGAGTCAGCGGCTAGTAGCGCCAGTGGCGGGACGTCGATTTTGGCTGCGATGCGCTCCAGGCTCTTGAGGGTCAGGTTGCGCTCGCCTCGCTCGATGCCCCCCATGTAGGTGCGATGGACGCCGAGTACTTCGGCGAAGGCCTCTTGGCTTAAGCCGTGGGCCTCGCGGTACGCCCGCAGGTTGCGGCCTACGATGCGTTGCAGATCGCCCTCCATGAGCGGGAAAAACGCTCCCGCACCGCTACTTGACAGTCTACAGACTCATAAGTAGCATCGCGCAGCCGCCTGGCTGGCCGCGCAGGGCGTCAGCAACTCCCTCTCCCCGGCCAGGCGGCAACTTCCTTCTCCCCTAGCGGCCCCCGCACAACGCCCTATCCTCCTTCGAGCTCGGCATTAAGGGCGAGATGTGAGGCTGCGCAACAAGAATCGCGTTGAGCTGCTTGCCCGAGAATGGACGGGAATCCACGGCAATCGGCCGTTATCGCGCCCATTTCAGCCACTAGTTGTAGTTACTCAGCACGTTGTTCCAGCTCGGCGAGCCGAGCCACGGGCGCCT
>JGI10213J12805_10016447_pt1 | contig 12939 bp, 9 predicted proteins | sample WisNatreferecore_FD_12805 | JGI IMG/M metagenome (IMG submission 12805)
ACTATAACTGGCATTTTATCAGATATACCTATATTTTGCAGTATATCCACAACTCCTTGTGGCGAGTCTTTGGCCAACAATTGTGCAAGTGGTAATGAAACTGCAGTGGGAATATGTCCTTGCTGATACTCCTCCTCTTTACGAACGTCCACTATACGCGCGGTCTTCTTTCGGATTAGTGTCTGTAAAGTATCGGTATTGCAAATAATGGGTAGTTGAAAATAGTTAGTAGCGGCATCGCTAAGATTTCTATCCTCTTTTTTCTTTTCTGTTCTTGATTCAGGTGTACTTTTCATTTCATAACTAAGTAGTCAAGCTGCACATTCTCCTCTAGCAGTCTTTGCACTAAATTTTCCATCGTTGCCATAATCTTTGTACGATTCAGGCTGCTTTTCAATTGATGGTAGCTGTGTAACTGGCAAAAGTAGTTCTTTTATATCTTCAATATCTCTTATACTGCCTGTTCCTTCTCCTTTTACAATTTTATTGATCCATTGACTTAACGTCTCGCTATCATATCTTTCCTGTTTGTACGTTTTTATTATCTCTTGAATTGTATCTATAACTCGCTTTGCTGGTACACGCATTATTGCCTTGCCTAGTTCCCCTTGCTCTCCTGCACTTCCACCAAATAACATCGTATAGGTTGGAGCCATTGCATTTCCAATTCTTGATGCACCACCAAAGAACCCAATTGTTGCAATTTCATGCTGTCCACATGAGTTAGGACAACCACTAATCTTGATAGTTGAATCCCTCAAGTTATCATCAGTATCAAGTCCTATCTCTAAGAATTTTCGTTGTATTTCTTTTGCTAGTCTATGGGAATTTGTTATTGCTAAATTACATGAAGTAGTTCCAGAACATCCAACAGTAGATGCAATTGTTAATGCTCCCGAACTTGCCAAGCCAATTGATGCCAATCTATTATAAAACTCATGTAATTCATCACCATTTACATAACGAACTGCGAAATTCTGCTGTGGCGTATTTCTCGCAACACCTTCTACAGACAGCTCACGAATTGTTTGAGCTAACACTCGTAGTTGGTTTGCTGTAATATCTCCTGCTTCAAGAGTTACAAAAACAGTAAAATAGCCCGCCTGTTTCTGCGGAACAACATTAGTGTGTAGCCATCGTTCATATGCGGTGCTTTCTAGAGTAATATGTTCATTTAGCATTGGCAGTTTTGTCATCGAATATAGAGCCTTTGGCAATTGTCTGGGTTCTTCTTCGCCTTTTACATCGAAGAGTTTTGCTGTAGAGTCAGCAGTGGTCATTTCAACTATTGAACGTTCCTTAAGAGCCATCTTTTGAAATTTTTCCCAACCCATCTCATGCACTAAATATCGCATTCTATTTCTTGCCATGTTTTCGCGATTACCATGTCTATCAAATAATCTAATAGTAGCCATACATGTTGGAAGTAGTTTATCCTCTGGTGTAAAGTCCTCTAATGCGTGACCTATAAATGAGGCAGCTCCTAAACCTCCTCCTAGATATATTCTAAACCCTCTTACTTCGTCTTTAATCATAGCTATTAATCCAATATCTGCAATTCTTACCAGTCCATGTTTTTCACAGCATGCAAAGTTGATCTTAAATTTGCGTGGAAGATTCTGGCACATAGGATTTCTGATAAAGAATCGTGCAATTGCTTTAGCATATGGAGTAGCATCAAATGCTTCATCTGGACAGACACCAGCAAAATGACTACACATTACGTTTCTAACAGTATTGCCACAGGCCTCTCTAGTTGTAAGACCTACCTCAACAAGGCCTCTCATAACCTCACTAACGTCTTCCAGTTGCACCCAATGGAGTTGAATATTTTGACGAGTAGAAACATGAGCTGAGCCAATAGAGAAAGCTTCTGATAAACTTGCAATTTTCTCAAGCTGTTCAGGATTAATTTCGCCACTTGGAATTTTAATCCTAACCATACTGTAATTCATCTGCAATCTAGAACCATAGGCACCATGTTGTAGCCTAAAACGGCGAAAATCATCTTCAGATAGCTTACCTTGCCTGAAACGTTTAACATTCTGAGCAAAAACTTCGGTTTCTGCTTCTCTACCCCACTTTGGGTTCAACTTGGGAAACGAAATATTCTTATGTTTAGGACTAATAGTGCTACGTTTCAATATACTTATATCGGCGTGTAAAACCTTATATATTTTTGTAGAAAGAGGTCATTACAACAATTATGTCAAAAAGTATCGGCAAAATACTGCTGCTGATTTATTGTTAGGGTACTACTTAATAATTTTCAAGCAAATGTAACTCTGTTTAATAATACCCTACCCATAATCATAGTTATTGTTATTGAAATTTCTTAGTATCCTGATGAAGAAATTCGTTTACCTAAGAATCATCTATTTTTATAATATCAAAAAAATCTTGCTATCATTTCATCTAGCTGCTGTTTCATCTTTTCATAAGTTTTTCTATTTTCCTTATTTTCTAAACTTACTTTTCCAATGTCTTTCGTATCATCTATTATTCTATCGAGTTCGGCTAGACCAATACTGGCCTTAGATATCCTGTTTGCTAAGAAAAATACAGAAGACAGTATATAATTAAACTTATCGCTTTCGAATTCAATTTTTTTTGAATCAGGAAATGCCATATCTAGACAATTTCTTAGATCTCTTGCACAACCCTCTAGGCATTGTATACTTCCGTTACACTCGGCAGATTTTTTTCCCCATTCTGCTATACATTTAATTACGTTTTGTGAAAATTTTGTCAATTGGTATTATAATAAACTTCTTTTGATAAATGAGTTAGCAACTGAATACAAATAAAGGCTCACTATTCTTTAGCATATTAAACCACGCAAATGTCAAAGCAAATTTGCCATAGTTCTAATGTAAACTACAGCTCAAATTATTGAAACTTACTGGTTCCAATTTTGGCATATGCTAGCAGTAAAGTAACCAATTCATAGCCTAAGAAGCGTAGTAGCATTATAAATTTGAATAAATATAATAAGTCGTTGTCATAATATTATATAATAATCATGAATGACAAGTCCTCAGATACAAAAGTTGGCAGTAATAATAACAACAAGCCTAATCATTTCATAGTATTGGATGCAATAGCAAGAGGCATTAAGGAAATTGACCGTCTATCTAAAGCTACTAGATTACCAAGAGATGAAGTTCAGCTTATTATAAACGATCTATCGTTTCAGAGACTAATAATCAAAGAAGAAAAGAAAAGAAAGTTCTTCTTTGGTGGCAAGAAATTAGAGATAAAAGTAACCGATACCGGTCTAAAAATGCTAAACTCAAAGAGGCAGGAATTACATCAACAAGCTGAGCAGTTAAGACAATGGCAAAAGAGTGGTAATACTACTCAGCTACAGAGCTACATGGATTCTAATAGATCATGGATACCATTTATGTTATTTTCTGGAATTATGGATGTGTTATTTTTTACATCTATGATGTCTATGATTGGCATGACATTGAACCCAATGGAAAGCCAAATGGCTGCAGAGAGCAGTGGAGTTGGAGGAGAAGAAAAGGGAACAGGTGAAACGGAAAGCACTGGCAGCAGCGAGACTGGTGAAAGCAATATAGCTGATACTGGAGGAGATTTTGGAGGGTTTGACGGCGGAGGTTTTGGAGATTTCTGACATTCACTATCATTTAGGAATAATTTGAAACAAAAATTGTCTCCGCCAATTGAAGGAAATTCAAAAAAGGAAAGCAAAATCAGATGCATATGAGTCATCAAGGCAGGTTTACAATGATAAACTTGTGCAATGAACTAGAGACACTTCAAGTGGGAATTTGAATAGATTCAAAAAAGAACCACTTGAAATTGTTATTCAAAAGCAATATTAGTATAAAGATATTGAGTATAAAAATCGAAAGTAATTATAATTTAGCAAAGCTAATATGAAAAGTTTGAGCTGTCATAATAACTGTTAATTTTGTTTCAATATTACATTCTCCTGATTGAATTATTATCTAATTTAATGTGACTTTTCTGTGGGTCAGCATTAGATTTTGCTCTAGCTCCTTCTTTTTCAATGGTAGTCTTCGTGTATATCTTCAATATCTATTTCAGCTAAATGGAAGCGCATTAATGTATTGGGTGACACTATGCGCTTGAACGTACAGATGAACTCCTAAGGTGACTGAATTTTATTTATTGGTATAAATAAAGAAATATTAGCATCATAATAATGGCAGAACCATTACAACTGTCTCATCCTTGTTAACGCCTTATTTTTGGCTGATTGAATATCGTCCTTTACCTTGTTGACCATCCTTTCGTGCTCAGCCCTCAAACTTTGTCTGACTTGTGCAAACATTCGTTCTGTCTCATTGGTCATAGAATCTGTAGCCAATACAATCTTCTCCCTGCATCCAAGCACCAATAATCCTATTTTATATCTTTTTAATTTTTCGGATAAGAATAAATTATAGGGCTTCTAGATGTATTGTAGGATAAAAGTTAACCAGTTTGTTTGAGATAAAAATGTGATTAACCATTCTGCAGAAAAACCATACAGATCTCTCATGCCTTAGCGTAAAAGCCTGTTTTCCTTTCATATATTTGTCCGTTTTGCATAGCTTTCTTAATATAAGTTCCTGCCTCCTCTTCTGTAAACTTACCTGTTTTTACGAGTTCATATACAAAATTCTTTTCTTCGACATCATTTTTATCCTCTCCTGACAATGCATTAAAAACCTCCATAAAGACTTTTAATTTTGAAACTTCGCTATGAGGTTTTCCATGAAGTACACCAAGATCTACTTTTCCTGTATTAACGTCTACTCCAGCGGTCTCTAGCATCCGTTGAATAAGGTATATTGCACGCTCTGCATCATCTGGTTCTACCTTATCTTTTATTAATAATCTTGCGCGGGCAGTAGCTAGCCTTACAAGGCCCTCAAGCTGCCTAGGGGTAACAGTAATCATACCTTCAGATTCGACATTTCTCATTTTCATATAGTAGTTTCGTATCAAATTAATTGCTTCAGTAGTTAATTTCGGTTCAAGTTGCTTCGCAAATGCAAGATATTTGCTAAAGAGATCAATATCTATGGCTGGTTGAGCCGCATGTTCTGCATCCCGATGAATTTCTAAAATATGACTTGCAACACGACTATCTTTTTCTTTTTCAGGCGTATCTCTCACCACATATATAAGATCGAATCGAGTTAAGAGTGGAACTGGTAAATTGACATTCTCTGTTATATTCTTAAATGGATCGTATTTACCATACATAGGATTTGCTGCTGATAAGATAGAAGTTCTTGCATTTAATGTGGCTACAATCCCTCCTTTTGCTACAGAACAAGTCTGTTGTTCCATTACTTCATGCAAAGCTGAACGGTCTTCAGGTTTTAATTTGTCAAACTCATCAATACATACCAGTCCTTGATCTCCGAGTACTACAGCTCCAGCTTCTAGCATCATAATTCCTGACTTATCTCTTATTACTGCTGCAGTTAGACCTGCTGCAGTTGATCCTCTTCCAGAAGTATACAGACCTCTCGGAGCAATTTTAGCAGCAAATTTTAACATCTCTGATTTAGCAGTACCTGGATCACCGACCAGAAGGATGTTAATATCTCCTCTTCGAGTAGATCCATCTCCTAGTTTTTTAGTTACAGAACCTACAATCAATAATAGAATAGCTTCTTTAATTACTTCATGACCATACACGTGTGGAGCAAATGAAGCAATTAGCTTGTCATATACATCCTGCTTTGCAGCAATAGATAAGATGTGCTTTTCGTCTTCAGTACTAATTGCTATTCTGTCGACCGTTCTTGTATCCTTGTTACCTGCTCGTCCTCCAAGGTATTCGATATTATTTCCTTCCATTCGTAATTTAAAAAGGCTACTTTTTATTTGTGGAGAAATCTGTTCTTGCTCTATTCTTACAACGCCAGTCAACATAACCCTATCTCCTGGACGACACTGATCTACGAGATCACCCATTACTGTAACTTCTATATAGTGTGGAAGTTGACCAGCTGGCAAATCTTCTGGCAATTCCTGAAGCCTAACCATTTGAAAGTCAGTAAAAGAGCTATTTTCTGGATCCATCTCTAACTCTTTTTCCGAACAATTTACACACCTAGATGGTTTTTTCAGAGCTAATCCTTTTAGTTGAGCTTCATTTACGTTACCGCAGTTCAGACAACTATACCCAATCCTCTTTGCTAGAGGCTTTACTTCTGAGGATCTAACTACCATGCCTGAGACTCCAATTAACTTGTCAATTATGTCAGCATTAATATCACGCAAACCCTTTTGTACAGTATAGTTCCCAATCCTGACTTTGACCTTATCACGTATCTCATCTGCATAATCAGGATGAATCTCTGTTAAAATAGATAACACCGCTCCATTAAATGCCTCAAACATTTCATCAGGATTGTGAGTGATCTGTTTGGCAAGGTTCGGATTGAAGTTATCAAAATCAATATAATCTATCACAAGTGAAAGCGAGTTAGAAGCCATCATATGATTAATTTTATCAAAATACTTGTATTTTCCTGCTCTGTCTTTAAAGGCCCGCAAAAATTTTTCCAAATCATTTATTAATGCCGCTACGGTCTGTTGCTGCTCAGCCAACCTTCTTTTGCACCCGTTCCTTGAATAGTGACGATGAGTTGTGAATAAGAGAATAAAGTTCATTTTCTTCAGCTGACAACCTTTCTTCCAATTCTGCCGAAATAGGTGAAGCAGCAGCCAACCTTACGATCTTTTGAAGCCTAGCAGTGACAAAAGAATTTAGTGAAACGAACATATTTTCTTTTTCTCTGTCCTTTAAAAGGTCAAAATAATCATTGATTCGTATATAGAAGTCTGTATCTAGACCAGATAGATCATGAGGTTTTGCTATTCTTTCACGATTAAACGCTCTTGAAATATAAGTGGAAATATCATTGTCTTGGATGTCCACATCTCGCTCTTCAACCAAGATCTTTGCTATCCATCGAGGAATTGAAGATATATCTCCTTGTTTTGCATCTATCCCAAGAACATCCAGTGTTGCTTTTACATCTCGTTTGTAGTTTACTCGAACATCCTCCATCATGTATTTTATATAGTTAACTCCTTGAACGATATTTATCTTAATTTCCAAAGATGGAAGACCGGCATTCATATAATTATCTCTATTGTATCGCTACCTAATTAGTTATATCTTTTATGAGGATAGCTTTTCTTTACAGTCTAGTAGGGAGTATTTGAATAGAAAGCGCAAGATCCAGAAAAAACTCATTTTCGAAAGAAAATTCAAATTATACAAACCTGTAAACAAAGATTATGATCTCTTTATTTTTAAAGTATTTTCCTTATAAGAGCTTCAAATCGTTTTACATAATAACCAGAAATAGAGATGCTGTCCCAGTGAGGTTAGGAAGATGGAAATCAAGAATTTGATCTTCAATCCTACTATCAGTGAGCGCCTATGCGCAGAATCTTAGTGAATAAACACAGCTGGCATGTATAGTATCTCAAGAAACATAACTGAGTAAATCAGAATTTGTTTGATTGATCCTATCTTCTATACTATACATAGACTTTATCTGCTAATGATTTTATTATATAATTTCAAGTGCTGTTCGGCGACAGAATTCCACTTTAATTTGTCTTTAAATGCATTCACGGCTTCTACATATTCGGAGTAATTTTTATCCAAATTCTGCAAACCTCTAGAAAAGCTTGCAGGTTTCCTTTGGACAGTTATTCCCAAGTTCTGTAGTGAAAATTCTCGGAAGAAATCTAAATCTGTTGCAACAAAAGGTAATCCATGAGCCAAAGCATCAAACATGACTCCGGATCCTGAAGAGACAGTATATGGCAATATCACTGCATCAGAAGCATAAAATAGCATTGAGAGATCCTCATCATTAAGATACCCTCTTTGTAAATCAATAACATTTAATGTCTTGTCCCAATTCAACTCAAACTTCTCTGTATTATAGTGGCCTTTTGAAGAATTTACCACCATTGTCCATCCCTCAGGCATTTTTATTTTCTCTAAAATATCCCAGCCTTTAGTAGCTGTTTTAAACCCAAGCACTAAGGCTATTCTTTGTATTTTATGATCTTCTTCTTGTGGTGGTAATGAAAAGAACGCCCTTGCTTCATCCTTACCTGGATTAATAGCTACTGCGGGTTCCGCTCCATGATAAATGATTTCTCCACCTCCTAATAATTTGTACATATGATTTGAGAAGACTATTCCTTCTCTACTCAATTGCAGTTTTTCTTTATTTAAGTTTTGAAAAGATCTATAGTTTAAGAAACGTTTCCAAACTCTAACTGCTGTGCGAGCAGGTATTCCTAGGCGACCCGTCTTTCCGGCGCTCTTCAGCAATGCTGCATTTTTCATCCATTCTCTCAGGGTATACAGGGAATGAAACGTTGTTATTATTGGGGTCTTAGATTTGATATAAAACAAATCGATGTGCGTCCCACTTTTTCTAGGATAGGTCGTATCAAGCATTAAGCCATACAAGCCTGGCTCAAATTGAATGTGTACTAGATCTGGTTTCACTTCATCAACTATCTTTAAAAGTATCTTTGAATTTTGTTCATTTCCAGGCGAGATACCAGAAAAGTTCCCATTACCTTTATCGCTACAAATAACATCTATTTCCAGACCTAGTTTTTGAAGCGATTTTGTAAGGTTTGAAGTATATCGTCCAACACCTCCAGTCATCGGCGGATATTCTGTGGAAACCATCAAAATATGCATAGCAAAAAACCGCATCCTCAAAGCTTCTTCGAATTCTATCTTCAGACTTTTGCTATTTTATAGCCGACCAATAGATTGTCCACGAGCTAGCTTTGTAAGTTCTTCTTTGAACTGCTGGAATTGTCTTCTCTTTTCGTCAGTCAATCCATTATTGTGTCGTAGTATCTCTTCAAGGGTTTCCAGTTGCAGTATCGTTATTGGTACCATCAAATCTTTCTCTTTTCCTGGCGCTGCAATGTATAGATAGGGATTTTCTTCAGTAGCTACTGCTTGTTCAATTCTGAATTGTCTCTTTCTATGGATATAGTGCCCGCCAAGGATGCTCACAATAGAGAATACTATTGTTGCGACAACTAAAAACGCCCATATGTTTGAGAAGACTGCATTGAGAATGGGTACATTTTCAAGAAGAAGCCTGTACTGTATAGTAATCCAATTCGATATTGATATAAAAAGAGCAATATAAGCTGAATAGAATTGCCTAGATTCCCAAAACCTTCGTCCTATCCATTGTCCTATTCCACCATTATTTTTAAACATATACTATTCAATTTTTTATTACTCATAGATTGTATAATGAATCTTACTCAAGGAACACAAGAATAAAGGGATAACAACGGCTTTTTTGCAGAGGATTTTGTTTGTATGTTGTTGAACGTAGTAATCCATAATAGATAGAGGTCAATATAGTATCGCTAGTGGCTTGTTAACTTCGAAAAGAATTTAATATAGTTATCGGCTATATTAGTCCAGCGTAGTTTTGGATTGAACTGTTGTATATTCCTTTTGTATCGACTATACTCTGATTCCAGATGGAATATGGATTCTGAAAATGATGCCGCATTTCTATTGCATGCTATACCTAGATCCATTTCTGCAAATTCTCTGAAGAACGTCAAATCAGACGCTATAAATGGAAGTCCATGTGCTAGTGCATCAAATAAGACTCCAGATATTGAAACAGCCTTATAGGGAAATATAATGGCATCGCACGCGAAAAAGAGTTTAGAAAGTGTTAAATCATCCAAGTATGCAAGATCCAAATTGATCGCATTTTTGATGAATATTGGCTGCTCCACTCCACGTTCATGCCTGTTCTGCTTAACTACAAGAGACCAGTCATCGGGCAGGGTTAGGCTGTCTAGGATTTCAAATCCCTTGTAAGAACCTACATATCCAAAGGCTAATAGAAGCCTTTTATCATCTGGCAGGCCAAACTCTTTTTTGAATTCGTGTTTATCTGCAGAAGACACAAATGATATTGCTGGTTCTGCACCATGGTAAATTACGGTCCCCCGTTTGACTATTTCGTGAATCGTTCTTGCAGGACTTATTATTTCATCTGATAGCCGCACTACTTCTAGAAGTAGATCATAGCGTCTTTCCATAACCCATCTTCTTATAGCAGCACGAACTGGTAGTGGGAGAGAGGAAAATCTTCCTTCTTTTCTTAACGCTCGCTCTTTTACGTACTCCTGATATTCATCGTATGGGAATACAGTATGCAGAGTTGAGACTGTTGGAATCGGACATTCTTTGTAGAACTTGTTCAGAGTTGAACCATATACTATCCTTTTTACTGTGTGAGAAATGGTTGTATCAACTTCATACAAACCTCTTTCATATTGTATATTGACAATATCGGGCTTCAATTCACCTACAAGATGCAACAGACGGTCGGAATTTTTCCCATCCCCTTTTTGGACAATACCACAGTAAACCCCATTATCAGTGTTACCTCCATTGTCAGTCTCATTGCATCTAGTACGACCACCACCATTACTATTATAAACAGCCAGAGGAGGGGTTGCTGTTGTTACCTTGCTATAGGTACTAGTTGCTATATGAACATTGACGTTCTTGTTCTTTTTCTCCCTTAAAGCATGTACTAGATGGTGAGTAAATCTTCCAACTCCTCCTTTCATAGGCGGGTATTCTCCCGAAACTACAAGTATTCTCAATTAAATCATCACTATATTATATGCTATGATGTTATCATTGAAGTTATTGGTCAATGGTAAGTTGATGATTTACTTGTTATATTTGTGCTAGTATCATTGCTACTACTATCATTATTTAAGACCTGTTCTATGTATTGTTGCATCTTTTTTCTAAATATTGATGGCGAAAATTGTCTGGCAATATCATGTATGCATTGCCTTTTTTGGCTATCATAGTTATCGATATTCCTAGATATGCAATCAGCAGCTTCTTCTATAGTGTTATACTGATATTCGACCGGAGCTACCTCACTACATCCGCCATAAGATGGAATAACAGGTACCAGACCTGCTGCCATTGCCTCGACAATAGAGACTCCAAAATGCTCGCCATACATAGTATGAAGGTAAACTGTGCTTGTAGACATTGCATCAAGAAGCTCTTCGTTGGTTGCATTTGGAGTCAGTCTTACCTTATTTTCTAATCCACAATCTTGAATCATTTTCTGAAGGGAATTAAAATATAGTTTATTTGCAGGCAGAAGTGAACCGATAATTTCGAAGTTTATATTGCCACCAAGAAGTTTGGCTACTCTTATTGCATTTTCAATTTGTTTCTCTGGCGAGAAACGAGATACTACTAAAACTTGACGTTCTCTGGAATGTGATCTATAGGCTAGAGAAAACCGATCAATATCAACAGGTGGATGCAGAATATGAGCGTCAATGTCTGGGTAGGCTTCTCTCACTGCGTCTCTGGTAAATCTTGAATTTGTAAGGATTATCCTTGACGTTGCTAATGCTTTCTTTGTAAGTATATTTGCCATAACCTGATATGGTTTAAAGTACACCTTCCAAAATAATGATTTTTGATATTTATTGTTGTTATAGTATGCAGAAGTCAGAAGCAGTGTTGGAAAGTGAAGATAAAGTATGCAGGGTATATTATATGAACTTATTTTGTAAGGAAATGTGGTGCCATTTGTGTTGATAATAATATCTGAATCCTTGAGACTTAAAGATGATATAGTCGTTAGTAGCCTTTGATATATGCCAAAATAGTTCAACTTGAATGGCAATAGAGAGTTTACATTTCTTATAGCTATTCTTTTTCCATATGATTTAGCTATTTCTTCTAGATCGGGTTTTTGAATACTGATTAAATCAACTTCATAGCCAAGCTCGTATAATGATTGTATTGTCTCTATGGCGACTGTTGCCTCGCCGCCAGGAGAATTTAGAGAATGATGAATAACGACAGCTTTCATAGTCCAACTGCTCTTATTCTATCTTGCACCCACGTAACAAATACTCTTTTTCGTAAACTTTTTCATAGTTGCGAACAGGATGCTATCTTTGATTATATGAGTGCCCATTTATGCTCAGATACTTAGTGTACATAATGATATATACCTACTATAGAACTTTCTGCGGCGCTACTAACTGCAGCAGTTTTGATGATGATTACAAAATTGTCATGTATAGGCACATTGTTATTATAATCGGAAATACAATTGACTTATATCCCATTAACACTTTGGGTTTCGAAAACAATGATAAATATCAATAGTCGAGGTTTATCTGTGGTCATTTGGTTGCTGATTAATGTATGTAGCTGATTATAAACATGACATAGAAGAAACCAGATTGGAGTATTGGCTTCTTGACTTCTAAGAAAACGATCGGTAATAATAGTGCCAATCTTGCATAGAATGATAGGGATATTCCTAAGAATTCTCTATATAGGCATTTATCTATTTCTAAGAGTTTCACTTAGAACAATATTGGGAAGAAAAGAAGAGACAAATTATTGACTAAGAAAGATATTATATTCAATTATGAATTAGACATAATTCCGGTATTTTTCCCTGTTTAAACTCTTTTACTATATTCTCGGTTTTTGAGATTTGATAGAACCTTTCTATTAAGAATTAATGTGCCAAAATATGATTACATAGCCAAAGTCCAATTAACAAAAATGATCCGATCAGTACTAGTGTACTCGGATCCGAAACAATAGAAAAATTCGTCCTAAAGATGGAGACACAATAGTTGACATAGGTGCGCACTTTTGACGCTATCTGATAATAGGTTCAAAGCGTGTCAGTATAAATGGCAGTCATCTCTATAGAAACCGAGACAACTAATTTTGAATTACTAAATCGTAATATTAGATTAAATAGGTTGACAAATGCGATCAGTCTAAATTATGCTGCCTATTCAAAGGAAGCAAAGATAAAACTGTATTTACCTAATGAG
>JGI10213J12805_10003908_pt1 | contig 12877 bp, 9 predicted proteins | sample WisNatreferecore_FD_12805 | JGI IMG/M metagenome (IMG submission 12805)
CAAAACAGAAGTCCATGTTTGCTGACGAGCAACGCTTGCGTGAAAAAATTACGGATGTCTATGCGTCTGTTACTTCACAGGAAGCCAGACCCTCCAACCTGCAGATTCAAAGAATAGATTTCTTGCAGAAAGAGTTGGCAAAAATCGACCAAACCAATAAAAATATTACGGCCCAGTTTTATTCCAAGGTCAAGGATGCATTGGCGAAGGAAGGATTATGGAAGGAGGAAAAAACTACGAGTCCGGGATGATGGGAATTTGTAATTTGTAATTTGGAATTGGGAATAAGGAATTGGGAATTACGAACAACTAATTCTTTATTACCAATTCCCAATATCTAATTCCCAATTCCAAATTCCTTATCCCAACGACAATTCAATAAATTGCTGCTTATATGAGAAGAATCATTTTGCTCTGCCTGCTGGCAGGATCAGTCTTATTTACATTTTCCCAAACAAAAGGGCCATCCACTACCGCTTTATCAAAAGAAGATTCAGTTTTCCTTTCAAAGATCAAGTATCGACTTGTGGGCCCCTGGCGTGGTGGACGCAGTGCGGCTGCAACGGGAAGTTATAAGAACAAGAATACATTTTATTTCGGTGCTACCGGTGGTGGCGTGTGGAAGACCACCGATGGTGGAAGCAACTGGAGGAATATTTCCGACAAATATTTTGGAAGCAGTATTGGTGCAGTGGCGGTTGCGCCTTCTGATGAAAACATTCTTTATGTAGGCGAAGGCGAAAATACCATGCGCGGTAACGTTAGTGAAGGCCTGGGTGGAATGTGGAGAACTGATGATGGAGGACGCACCTGGAAGAATATCGGATTAAAAGACAGCCGCCATATTCTACGTATCGTGGTTCATCCGCGTGATCCCAATACAGTTTGGGTAGCCGCAATGGGACATTTGTTTGGTCCCAATGATGAAAGAGGTGTATTTAAGACGACAGACGGCGGCAGGACCTGGAAAAAAACTCTTTTTGTAAATAATCAAACCGGCGCATCAGACCTGGTGATGGAGCCGGGCAATCCATCTGTTTTTTATGCAGGAACATGGAGATTGATCCGTACCCCACATTCGCTTGAAAGTGGTGGTGAAGGCAGTGGACTATGGAAGAGTGTTGATGGTGGAGATACCTGGACAAACATTACATCCAAAAAAGGATTACCTAAAGGGATTTGGGGTATTGTGGGCGTAGCCGTTGCTCCTTCAAATACCGATAAAGTGTATGCGATAATCGAGAATCCCAACGGTGGAATGTTCATGAGTAACGATGCAGGAGAAACATGGACGCTCACCAGCAGCGATAATAATATCCGTCAGCGCGCATGGTATTATACAAAGGTTTTTGTTGATCCGAAAAATGAGAATCTCGTATATGCACCGAATGTAGGTTTTCAGCGAAGCAGGGATGGAGGAAGAACCTTCCAGGGTGTAAGAACGCCGCATGGAGATCATCATGATCTTTGGATCGATCCTGAAGATGGAAATCGGATGATCGTAGCCGATGATGGCGGAGCACAGGTAACATTCGACGGAGGAGATAATTGGAGTACTTATATGAATCAACCCACGGCTCAATTTTACCGGGTATCAACTGACAATGCTTTCCCATATCGGATACTCGCAGCACAACAGGATAATAGTACAATTCGTATTCGCAGTCGTACGAGCGGGGCTTCAATTACTGACCGCGATTGGGAAGAAACTGCAGGAAGCGAAAGTGGCTATGTTGTAGCGGATCCAAGTAACCCGGATATTGTGTATGGAGGTAACTATGGAGGATTTCTTTCACGACTCGATCATCGAACAGGTGAAAACAGAGCCATCAATGTATGGCCCGACAATCCGATGGGTGCAGGTGCGGATGTCTTGAAGTATCGTTTCCAGTGGAATTTCCCCATCTTCTTCTCGCCACATAATCCAAAGAAATTGTATTGCGCGGCAAATGTTTTGTTTGCTACGGAAGATGAAGGTGCATCCTGGACCGCCTTATCACCCGATCTGACCACAAATGATAAATCAAGACAGACTTCAAGTGGTGGTCCGATCACAAAGGATAACACCTCTGTAGAATATTATTGTACAATTTTTACTGCAACGGAAAGTTGGGTTGAAAAGGACCTGTTATGGACGGGTAGTGATGATGGCCTGATCCACGTAAGTAAGGATGGAGGAAAGAACTGGGAGAATGTAACGCCAAAGGATTGTCCGAAATGGATGATGTGGAATGCAGTAGAACCTGATCCATTCAAAAAAGGAGCAGCATACTTTGTAGGTACAAGGTATAAACTGGATGATTACGCGCCGTATATCTATAAGACCGAAGACTATGGTAAAACCTGGAAACTGATCACCAGTGGTATTGACAAAATGCATTTTACCAGGGCAATACGTGCAGACCGTAAAAAACCCGGCTTGCTGTATGCGGGTACCGAATTCGGAATGTATATCAGTAATGATGATGGTGCATCCTGGAAGAAGTTTCAATTGAACCTGCCTGTTGTACCGATCACAGACCTTGCCATAAAAGACAATGACCTGATTGTCGCAACACAGGGCAGATCCATTTATGTACTGGATGATCTCACCATTTTACAGGAGATGAACAGGGATATCACCAATAAGGACCTGCATGCATTTCCAGTGAATCCAGCTTATCGGATGGCAGGTAATCCTTTTGCTTCCGCATTTGGTGCAGCTCCAAGAAATGCCGGGGCCAATCCACCGGCTGGTGCAGTAATCAATTATTTTGCGAAGAACGTTACGGATTCTACTAAAGCATCGATCAGCATTCTTGATAAAAACAAAAAGTTGATCAGGACATACAGCACGGATGCGAAAGAGACTGCGGACAAAATGGAAATCAATAAGGGACTGAACCAGTTTGTATGGAATCTTCAACATCCCGGCGCTGATAGGGCAGAAGGTATGATCCTCTGGAATGGAACTCCCGGAGTGATCACTACGGCTCCCGGCGCACATTATGCGAAGATCAAAGTTGGAAAGGATTCACTAGAAGTGCCATTTGAAATAAAACAGAATCCGAATTATAAGATCACTCCTGCGGATTACGAAGCGCAGATGAGTTTTCTCACTCAAGTCAGGGATAAGTTCAACGAGGTACAAAAGGGAATTAAGGATATCCGCACGGTGCGCGGGCAGATCAATGATCTCACGGGGAGATGGGGTAAGGAAACTCCAAAAGATGTGAAGCAATTTGCAGACAGTATCAATAAAAAATTAACCTCGATTGAAGAAACGCTTTATCAAACAAAATCAAAAAGCGGCCAGGACCCGCTGAATTTCCCAATACGTTTGAATGATAAACTTAGTGGTCTTTTTGATGTAGTAAACAGCGGTAATATGGCGCCTTCAAAACAATCGAAAGAAGTTTTTGCAGATCTCTCTGCACAAAGTGATGCAGCATTAAGTAAGTTGAAACAAATTATGACTGATGACCTGGCGAAATTGAATCAATTGATCAGGGAGAAATCATTGCCGGTGATCGGGGTGAAAAAGGATTAAGACGTAAGAGATATTTTAAACAGAGTCTCGAATAAAGGTAGTCTTCCCAACTTAGGATAAGTGTATTTGCTTAGACGCTAGAACGATTTTCGTTTTTTAGCAATTTGATCATTTTGTACGGGAAAAAATGGTCTATTTTCGCGTTCATTTTCCCCGGTAAAAAACTCTACTATGAAACTATTGCGCTCCTTTTCCCTCGCACTGCTAGGTTATATCCTGTTTTTTTGTGGAACCTCAAATATTGCTTCCTGTTCAAAGGAAATCATTCACGATACAGTCATTATAAGGGATACGATCACTATTGTCGACTCGATTTTTGATACAGATGATTGCATGGTGGCTTATTATAATTTTGTTGGAGGAAACTTAAAGGATTCGAGTGGAAATGGCAATCATATTACATTTAATAATGCCACAGCAACGACAGATCGCTTCGGTAATGCAAATGGCGCCTATTTATTCAATGGAACCAGCAGTTATATGACTGTACCCAATCATACTACGTTAAATCCCACCAGGATCACGTTGATGGCAGTGGTGAGACTAAATGGCTTTTATGCCGGACAATGTCATGGCAACCAAATCTTCAAAAAAGGCTTTAGAGATCAAAACGACGGAATCTATGGTTTGCGGATCATGGACATCGGGAGTGAATGTACTGCGCCGGTGGATACTTCAAAGGAATATGTTTACGGTTATTATGGTAATACACAGTTTAATTCGATCGGTGCTGCTGACATGTCTACCCCTGTAAGAACCAATAAATGGATGATTGTTGTGTTCACCTACGATGGCCATGAAGCAAAGATTTACGTAGATGGCGTATTAAAAAATACAACTATCGGCAGTCCTCCATTCACTCCAAATACAGATGGTTTGTTTATCGGCAGGGCGGAGAATCCTCAATTCCCCTATTGGTTTAATGGAGTAATTGATGAGATCAGAATTTACAATAAAGCTTTAAATGCACATGAAGTGCACGCCTTTGCCAGCTTAAAGTATTAAGATGCTATCTTTCCGCAATGGCAAATAGTCTTAACCGCTGGGTAAAAAGCAGAAGTCCTAAATTCTTATACCTCAGGAAAGTCTATGACAATAAGCCTTTTCGCCTATTGGACATCGGCGCTGGAAACCACTCAGCCTCAAAGACTTGCCAGGTATTTCCCAATTGCGAGTACTATGGCCTTGACATAGATCGCAACTATAATAATGGTCCTGAAGATTTTGAAGTAATGAAAGAATTTTATGAGATGGACCTAACCAAGCTGGATTTTACGTCCATCCCCGACAACTATTTTGATTGTATGCGGATGGTTCATGTAATTGAGCATTTGCATAACGGCGACAAAGTATTAGAAGGCTTGTTGCCAAAACTTAAATCAGGCGGATACTTTTATATCGAATATCCTGGAAAGAAAAGTACCAAACTTCCTTCCATGCATGGTACACTAAATTTTTCTGATGATCCAACTCATGTGCGTGTTTATAGCGTTCCTGAACTGAAGAATATATTTGAGAAGAAAGGGTTCAAAATTTTAAGAAGTGGAACAAGACGAAATATTTACTACTTATCGGCTATGCCTTTCCGTATGCTAAAAACCTGGTTGCAGGGGAAGAAATTGCAGGGAAATATCTTCTGGGATTTACTGGGATTTGCTGAATTTTTATGGGTGAAAAAAGCATGACTATTTTTTGCTGCTAAATCAAGAAGTTATAAAAGCGGTTGATTTCTCATTGAGAGATTTTCATTATCCACGGTAAAAATCTGACGTAAAACTCCTAATCTAAAAACTTTGCTTTGGCACGCCGTTAGCAATATTAAGGGTACAATTCCATCCCTATGAAGAAGACAATTGCATACAATCTGTTGTTATTGTTTTTATCCGTTGTTTTGGTTTGGGCGATTGCAGCCTTCTAATCTCTGAAGCCCCTTTACCCTGGACCGTTTATAAATTCAACCAATAATTCATTTTAAACACCAGGGCCCGGTTCTTATTCTTGAACAAGGGATCAGTGAAATAATTATCCGTATAAACTATATAGAGATCACTCATTGGCCTGAACCTCCATTGGTACCTGCTATTAATATTGAAATTATTTTGTTGGGTGTTGTATTGCAGGAAAGTTGTCCATGACATTGTATTGGAAAAGCTTATTTCAATCCTGGGTGAGATCAGGAACAAATTTGTTTTGCCGTAAGGATCCGGGAAACGGAGATCATTTTGTTCGAATTGAATTGAAAAGTTTCCCCATGGTTGTTGCCGATAAGTAATTGATGCGATGTATTGCTGGTAATCCCCATTGTAAAATTGACCCACTCTTACTGTTGCTCCGAAAACAAACTTTTTACGGATATCGGTAGTGTAAGAAATGCCATACTGGTTGAATAGATAGTCTCCTTTTGGCAAGGGTTCTTTGCCCGTGAAACTGATTGGATATTGGAGGTTCACATCCTGGTTGTCCCAGGCAACACGCAAAACGGCTGTATTCTTGAACTCCATAAAATAGCCAAGCCGGCTAACCCTTTCATTAAAGGTTCCATCCGGGTTTAAAACGACATTCGTGTTCAACCCTACTGAGTGTACATTGATCTTTGATTTTTGTTTGGGATAGAAAAAGAACTCCAGGGAATTACTGAATTGTTTTATTCCCTGCCGGATTACTGTATCCAGTACTGCATCATAATTTTCGAGCCTTCCGCTAAAACCCATATCGGTATAATAATTCGTCCCGACATCAATATAATCCAGGATTACCTGTGCCTTCTTCCCAAAATAACCACCACCCACATTCCAGAATTTATCTTTATCCTCTATGCTGGGCTTAAAAGATTGATGGTATCCTGCCCAGCCCATCCAGGTACCGGGCTTATTGATATAAATAAATTCGCCACCAACATTTCTGCCGTATCGGTCCATAGGATTTTCCTTTTCTGCCTCATCTGTCATAAAAGACTGCCTATTGAAAAAATAACCGCGAACGGAGGAGTTTGCCAATATTTTTTGATGGAATGAAAAGGCCGAATAATTTCTTGCAGGTGTTCCTTCTTTTCCTTCGGTTTGCATATTCATAGCGCCGATGCGGAGATTCTTAGTCATGTTTCCACTGATCCTCGCACCAAACAAAATTGGTATTGTTCTTCCGCTCTCATCAAGGCCGATCGTGCGTGAATAAAAAGGACGGATCCCACCTGAACCATAAGCCGAAAAAAGGTCACTGTTTTCGAGGAAGAAATTTCTTCGTTCGGGAAAGAAAATATTATAACGAGTAAGATTCGTTACCTGTCTATCTACTTCAATCTGCGAAAAATCCGGGTTCACGGTAAGATCGAGGTTCAATGAAGAACTAATGGCAATTTTGCTGTCGAACCCAGCGTTGAATTTTCCTGTTCTTCCTGTTCCATTCATTCTATCTTCTGAAACAGAACCAGTGATATAAGGAACGATTGAAATATTGCTACCCGGCTTCGGCGGACTTGATTCCCATAATAAGAGGCCGGTATAATTGAGATTGGTTCCATTGAAATTTACCGGCACTGGTGTCCATGAATGAAATTCACTCAGTCCCGGTTCATTTCGCAAAAAATTGATTCCCCATTCTGTCCTGCCCTGTTCATAGCGAAGTGTTTTGAAGGGTATGGCGATCTCGACGGTCCAATGATCGGGAAATCTCTTTGTCGCGGAAAACCATTTATTATCCCAACTGAAATTCATTTCTGTTCCAACGTTGGCGATCAGGTCTTCTGATTGGACATTGTAAGGGCTCACTCCAAAAAAGAATCCATTGGTACGCTGATTCACGGGATCGAGAGTAATTCCAAATCCATCGCTTTCCCAATACCGGCTATCTCTTTTGAGCGTTTGGATTACCGCCTCTGCGCTATCATAAAGTATTGCACCGAAGTAGATATTATGGTCATCGTGAAGAACTCTTACCAATGTTGCGCGTCTTGCCTTTCTGCCATCTGCCGGCCATTTTACCCAGAAGTCAGAAGCGGCCTTAACGGATTGCCAAGAAGTTTCATTCAGGTCACCATCAATTTGAATTTGGTCGGTAGTTCTTTTTACCTGCAGTTTGTATTGATCCTGGATATTCAATGCGGGATTATCCTGGGCGAAAATTCCCGTAGTGCATCCATAACTTATAAAGAGAATTAGTAACAGTTTTCGCATAATGGTCAGCCACGCAAGCAAAGGTGGTACAAGATGTTGAAAAGCAAAGTCGAGTTGCTGTTAAAATTTGATCGCTGAAATTAGTGAATGATGAATGGTAAGAACCAGTCTATTCAGAAAGATCAGGTCTCCTTTCTTTGGTTCGGTGCAGCGATTGTTCATATCGCCATTCTTCAATTTTCTTTAAATCACCACTAAGCAAAATTTCCGGAACCTTCCATCCACGGAAATCTGCGGGGCGGGTATAGACAGGAGGAGCTAATAAATTATCCTGGAAAGAATCGAATAAGGCCGAAGTTTCATCATTCAATACACCGGGGATCAATCTTCCTATTGCATCCGTTACAACAGCAGCAGCTATTTCACCTCCACTAAGCACATAGTCACCAATTGAAATTTCTATCGTGACATAATGCTCCCGGATCCTTTCATCTATTCCTTTATAATGTCCACAAATAATAAGCAGATTATTTTTCAACGAAAGTTGATTGGCAAGTCCCTGGTTAAAAGCCTTTCCATCGGGAGTCATATAAATGATCTCATCATAGCCCCGGTCCTTTGATAATTCATCAATCGCAGCGGCCAGGGGTTCGCACATCATCACCATTCCGGCTCCTCCGCCATACTGGTAATCGTCAACCTGGCCATATTCATTGATTGCCCATTTTCTCAATGGGTGAACATGGACCTCAAGCAATCCCTTATCCCTTGCTCTTTTGAGAATGGAGTGGGAAAATGGACTTTCCAGCAATTCTGGCAGGACTGAAATAATGTCGATGCGCATGTGGAACCGTTTGGCGTTTGGAGTTTGGTGTTTGGCGTTGCTGGTCGCAATTTCCTAAACAAATTTGATGATTCCTGTTGGAAATAGGACCGCACATAATAATGAGGTTTGTGGCACTAAAGAACGCCAAACGCCAGACCCCAAACGCCAAACTGCTAAAAAGGGAAATTACGAAATCACGAAGTTGTTGTGCCTCAGACGCAAGCAATCAAGAGAAGAATTTTTGGCCCAGTACTCTCCAACTTTCTGAAAAATGCGCGCAGGTAAACCAAACAATTCTTTGAACCGGAATTCTAATTCGGAAACCGTCATTTCATCTGAGATGTCTAAGTTATGCTCTTCCGTTCTTCCACATAAATCTCCGACGCTGATATAAGGAAAGGAACGTATAAGGCGAGAAGAAGTACTTAACCGCTCACTATCGCTGAAAAAGAATTCCAGTTTTAGGTCGGGGAATAAGAGTTGAAACCTTTCTTGAATTTCAACAATTATACTGTTGTTATCTACGCGGAGAGTCATAGCTATCAGATTTAGTGCAAAGCTAGATTGAAAATCTCTTGCCAAAATCACCAATTACTAAATTTATTTTTCAACCAAAGTGAGTATTAAGGACACATTAACTTTTAGGTCGTTGGTTCGTAGGTTGACAGGGTTGATAGGGTTGATAGGGTTGATAGGGTTGACAAGGTTGACATGGTTAACAGGGTTGATAAAGTACTCCCCATAAAATGGGGAGTTGATGAAATGAATAGGGAAAGTTTTTAACGAGTTTGAACGTTGATTAGCTTAGTAAAAATGGGGAAATTGACAAACGAATATTCACTTGTGAAGAATATCATTTTCCAGGATGACAAGTCAATGACTATGGAGCGATGATTTGCAATTAAATTCCAGGCTAAAGCCCAGCTTACACCTTGTCAACCCTGTCAACCTAATCAACTACTCAACCAATCAACCCGTAAAGTCATCCAGGTCCCTTCGCTCCTTCTTAGTCGGTCTACCGATCTTGGATAATCGCTTTCCGGTATGAAAACTTGAAGCCTGAAATTGGAGTCGTTCAACTTCTTCAGGTGGGGTAATGTCAAGAAAATATTTTATGGCTTCGGCGTGTTGAACGCGATGATCCAACAAAGCAAGGACTTTGATCTTCCAGCGACGTTTTTCGGCCTTGATCTCATATTCGTCGCCAATGTTCACATGCTTTGATGCTTTTGCGGGTTCCCCAATCAACTTCACCTTACCCTGATCGCATGCGGTTGCGGCAAGCGTTCTTGTTTTGAAGATGCGGATTGCCCAGAGGTATTTGTCTAATCGCAATTTTTCTTTCGTCATCGTCATCCTTATTGATTTTTCTCTGTGTCCTTTGCGTCTTCTCTGTGTCCTCTGCGTCGCTAAACAGATCGAACTTCAGAGCGCTTGATAAATAGCCGGCATTCCCCAAGTGGATCTTTTTAGCGACGCAGAGGACGAGGTCCCCGCGTTCGCGAGGACGCAGAGGACACAGAGATTAATTCATTAAGTCATTTCTGCGAAATACTTATGGAAATAAGGTATCGTTTCAATGCCCTTATAATAATTATTCAAATCAAACTTTTCATTAGGGCTATGAAGATTGTCGCTATCCAATCCAAAACCCATGAATACAATTTTTACTCCCAGTTCTCTTTCAAGCAAGGAACAAATTGGTATACTTCCTCCTCCGCGAACCGGGATCGGTTTTTTTCCAAAGGTTGTTTCAATTGCTTTTGCCGCTGCCTGGTATGCTTTGGAATCGATCGGTGTCATGTACGGTTCGCCGCCATGCAATTCAGTGGTTTCAACCGTTACGCCTTTTGGTGCAATCTTTTTGAAATGTTCTAATAATAGTTTCGAAATCTTTTCAGAAGATTGATTCGGTACCAGCCTGGCGGAAATTTTCGCATAGGCCTTTGAGGGAAGAACAGTCTTCGCACCTTCTTCGATATATCCACCCCAAATTCCATTCAATTCCAGTGTTGGACGAATACCGGTTCTTTCATTTGTAGAATATCCTTTTTCGCCCCATAGTTCCTTTACGCCAAGGTCTTTTCTATATTTTTCTTCATTATAGGGAGCTTGGGCCATCAATTTTCTTTCCTCCGGGGTTGCTTCAACAACTCCATCATAGAAACCAGGAATAGTGACGTGATTGTTTTCATCATGGCATGAAGCAATCATCTTAGCCAGGATAGTAATTGGATTTGCAACTGCTCCGCCATAAACACCACTATGCAGATCCCTGTCTGCTCCGGTAACTTCAACCTGGATATAAGCCAATCCTCTTACACCAATATCCATTGACGGAGTATCCAAACTGATCATTGCGGTATCGCTGATCAGGATCACATCACATTTAAGCAGGTCTTTATGTTCAGTAACGAATTTGGCAAGATTGGGTGAACCAACTTCTTCTTCTCCTTCAATCAGGAATTTAATATTGGTGGGCTGCGATTTTGTTTTATCCATAATCTCCAGCGCCTTTACGTGCATATAGAACTGTCCTTTATCGTCTGAGCTTCCACGTGCGTAAACACGACCATCCTTGATCACTGGTTCAAATGGCCCGCTATTCCAGAGTTTCAACGGATCGGGTGGTTGTACATCGTAATGTCCATACACTAACACGGTTGGTTTGGAAGGATCAACGATTTTTTCACCATAAACAACAGGATAGCCATCGGTGGGAATGATCTCCGCTCTTGTGGCGCCTGCATCTTTTAATCGTTTTGCAACGGCTTCGGCGCAACGCTGCATGTCCGCTTTGTATTCCGTTTTCGCGCTGATGCTGGGAATTTTCAGCAATTCCAGCATTTCATTTAAGAACCTGTCCTTATTTTCTTCCTGGTATTTTTTCCATTCGTTCATTGTTATGCTTTTTGGGTATGCGAAGATAGCTATGTTCTTGGTTTCGGGGGGCAATTCAGATCCAGCGGTAGTGGTGAGTCCTTTGTTGGCTTCAATCTCTTCGACACGCCAATATTCAATAATCAATATTCAATATGTCAATTCTCAAATCAATCTCAACGACATTATTCAATAATCATCAATAAATAACCCACACCAATATCAATATTCAGTTTTCAAGTTGTAGCGCCATCATTGAACGTTTAGAGATGTTTATTGGTTTGAAAATTGAATAATGAGAATTGTATGGTGATTGATGATATTGATTTGAGAATTGACATATTGAATATTGATTATTGAATATTGGCGTGTCGAATGCCTTGGAGCTTCAAAGGTCTCGGACCTCCCCATCACCTAACTAAACAATCAAACTATGCTTCCTATTAGTGAGGCTATTCTCCAGGGTCCACTCAACATTTTTCTCAAATGGTCTTAATCGCTCGCCACAATTTTCTTTGTGGCAAATGCTGCAGGAAAAATCGAGACAGGGATCGACGTGTACGAACATTTCGACTGAATCACCGAATTCTTTTTTTATTATTTCACGTAAAGCATCGTATTCATCATGTGCTTCCTGCAAATTCAGGTACCAGGGAAGGGTAAGATGACAATCCACGTGGAATTGTCCTCCATATTTTATTACGCGAAGATTATGCAAGTCAATCCAATTTTCGCGGCGGTTTTCATTTAACAGCTTTATCAGGCGAGACAATAAGTCCTTATCCACTTCATCCATGATACCGGCTACTGATTTACGAATGATCCGGTAACCGGTTATAATGAGAATTATCGCGAATAGAATGGCGACTGCCGAATCTAGCCAGACCTTACCCGTCAACAAGATCAATCCAAGCCCGATCACGAGGCCCAGGGTTGACCAGGTGTCGCTTTGCAAATGCTTTCCACTTGCGATCAAGGCAAGGGAATTATTCTTTTTGCCTTTGCGTATGCAGACCGTGCCGACAACGAAATTGATCAGGGCGGTAATGGCAACGAGAATAATACCTCGGTCAAGCTGTTCGATGACTGGCGGATTGATGAGATTCTCAATCGCGGTATAGATAATGATCAGCCCCGCAACGAGTATCAGCGTTCCTTCAACACCCGCGGATAAAAATTCCGCCTTACCATGACCATAAGGATGGTCTTCATCCCTTGGTTTGGCTGCAACGTAAAGGCTATAGAGACCAATAAATCCCGCGATGACATTAACCGTGCTTTCTAAAGTATCCGTGAGAATGGCAACAGAATGCGTAATAAAATAGGCGAGGAGTTTAAGTACGAATAGACATACCGCGACGATCACGACCCAACGCTGCACCCTGAAATTTTCCTGTTGCGGTGTCAATGAATTTTTGACGAAATTAAAACAAAAAACCCCTCCGCACGGTATTGTGGGAGGGGTCAGGAGAAGTTCAATGGTTAAGTGGAATCAGTTCCTCAACGCTGAACGATGACTTTCTTTGTTTC
>JGI10213J12805_10020435_pt1 | contig 12845 bp, 4 predicted proteins | sample WisNatreferecore_FD_12805 | JGI IMG/M metagenome (IMG submission 12805)
GTTAATCGGCTCCGTGATGGCTATCGGGATCAATTGGAAGAATCGGGTCACTATAATCGGGAAAATGATATTGAGGAATTCGCGCGACTTGGTTTAAAAGCAATCCGGTATCCGATATTATGGGAGCTTCATCAACCGGAGGCTGACAAGGAAATTAATTGGTCGTTGACTTCGCAACGTCTCGACCAGTTGAGAAAGCATGGTATCACAGTAATTGCAGGCTTGCTGCATCATGGAAGTGGTCCATCGTTCACTCGATTAGACGATGAGCAATTCCCTGAGAAACTTGCCACATATGCCAGGCTTGTTGCAAAAGAGTTTCCATGGATCGAATATTATACACCGGTAAACGAACCACTAACCACTGCAAGGTTTAGCGGATTGTATGGTATATGGTATCCTCATTTGTCGACTGATAAGGATTTCGCACTGATGTTGCTGAATCAAATGAAAGGGACTGTTCTTGCAATGCAAGAAATACGTAAGATCAATCCGCATGCGAAATTGATCCAAACAGAAGATCTCGGAAAAGTTTATAGTACTCCATTATTAAAATACCAGGCAGAGTTTGAAAACCATCGCAGGTGGCTTGGATTCGACCTGCTTTCCGGTAAAGTAAATAAAGAACACCCGCTTTGGCAATATCTACATTATGCAGGCATCAGTGATGAACAATTGCAATTCCTTATAGATAATCCGTGTGCACCAGATCTAATCGGATTCAATTATTATATTACTTCAGAGCGCTGGCTGGATGAGAATACAAGTATTTATCCAGAACATTGTGCAGGTGGTAATGGGAAACATGTTTATTCCGACGTGGAAGCAATAAGAATACATATGAATGAATCCTCCGGGTTCAAAAACTTGATCAGGGAAGCATGGCAACGATTTGAAATTCCTGTAGCAATTACTGAAGTTCATCTGAGTTGTTTCCGTGAAGAACAACTAAGATGGCTGAAAGAGATCTGGGATCATTGTTGTGAATTGATCGCTGAAGGGATTCCGGTTAAGGCAATTACCTCCTGGGCACTATTGGGTTCATTCGACTGGAACAGTTTGCTCACCCGGAAGGATGGGTTTTATGAGCCAGGAGTATTTGATGTGAGAAACAATCAACCCAGACCAACTGCACTAGCAAAAATGGTAAAGGCTTTTGCTACCACCGGTCATTTTGATCATCCTTTGCTGGACCAGGAAGGTTGGTGGCATAGACAGGAAAGATTTTATAATCCTGTAATTGATATAGAAACGAATCTTCAAAAAAAGAGGAACAGCGCGCCTATCCTTATCATCGGAAAGAATGGGACACTGGCCAGGGCATTCTCAATTATATCTGATCAACGATGCATCCCTTCGATTGCATTGTCGAGGTCCGATATTGATTTAAGGAATGAAGAATCGATTCAGGAAGTCATAGATAAATACAAACCATGGGCATTGATCAATTGTGCCGGATATGTAATGGTAGACGAAGCAGAAACTCAAAAAGGAGAGTGCTATTTTCTTAATGCCGTTGCTCCACTGCGTTTGGCCTCTTATTGTAAGAGAGCTGGAATTCCTTTTCTCAGTTTCTCAAGCGATTTGGTATTCAACGGAGATAAACAATCGCCCTATACTGAAGCCGATTCAGTGAAACCTTTGAACGTTTATGGGTCAAGTAAGGCCTTAGCGGAAGTGGAGGTATTGAAGGAATATCCTTCGTCACTGATCATAAGAACAAGTGCCTTCTTTGGTCCATGGGATCAATATAATTTCCCCTTTCAGGTATTAAAGTCATCCAAAAGCGGAACAATTATTGAAGCTGCGGACGATGTGATTGTTTCTCCAACCTATGTGCCCGATCTTGTTCATGCCGCGTTGGATCTTTTGATTGATGAAGCATCGGGTATCTGGCATCTCAGTAATACCGGGAATACTTCATGGGCATCTCTTGCTTCGGAAGTATTGTCGAGAGGAAAGGCGGATCAATCACAACTCATTGTGAAGAGAGGAGAGGAGATGGGTTGGAAAGCAAAACGTCCATCATTCAGTGCATTAAAAAGTGAAAGAGGCTGGCAATTGCCTAATTTGGATGATGCCTTAAATCGCTTTTTCAGAGATGCCGCTGTGGCATAAAAGATCAATTATGGCTGGAAGTAAGTTCATGTTCGCGACGGGAATTGAAAATAGTTATCCAATCATTCAATTACCCGATGGAAAAAAGAAGCGCGTGGATGAAATGGAAAAAACGCTGCACTATCAATGTTGGGAAAGAGATTTTGAGTTGGTTAAAGAACTTGGTATTGAGTATTTGCGTTATGGTCCGCCGTATTATAAAACACATATTGCACCGGGAAAATATGATTGGGAATTCACTGACATGACTTTTAGACGGTTAAAAGAAATGGGAATTATTCCCATCGTTGACCTGCTTCATTTCGGTGTTCCAGATTGGATGGGTGATTTTCAGAATCCCGATTTCCCTCAATATTTCGCCGAATATGCTGGTGCGTTTGCTGAAAGATATCCCTATCTGCAATTATATACTCCAATCAATGAAATATTTATTACCGCAATCTTCTCCGGTCAGTATGGATGGTGGAATGAAAGATTGCAAACTGATGTTGGATTTGTGACTGCACTTAAGCATTTGTGCAAAGCAAATGTACTGGCGATGCGTGCGATACTTAAAGTTGGTCCGGATACTACATTTATCCAAAGCGAATCCTCAGAATATTTTCACGCAATAGACCCATCTGCCGTGCGACTGGCAAGGTTCCTTAATCAAAAAAGATTTCTTTCTCTTGACCTTACCTATGGTTATCCCGTTTCAGTGTTAATGTATGAATACCTGCTTCAAAACGGAATGACGAAATCGGATTATCAATGGTTTCTTCAAAACCAGGTGAAAGCCCATTGTATCATGGGTAATGATTATTATGTTACCAACGAACATTTGGTGTTCCAGGATGGAAGTACACAGGCCTCAGGAGAGATATTCGGGTATTATGTGATCACCCAGCAGTACTATAGCAGGTACCGGCTTCCGATCATGCATACAGAAACGAATATAAAAGAACCCGGAGGCGTTGAGTGGCTGTTTAAACAGTGGGCCAATGTACATCGCCTCAAGCACGATGGCGTTCCAATCGTCGGATTTACCTGGTATAGTCTGCAACACCAGGTTGACTGGGATACAGCATTACGGGAAGATAACGGAAGAGTAAATGAATTGGGGTTAGTCGATCTTGACAGGAATATTACCCCTGTTGGCAGTGCCTACAGCCGGATCATCAAGGAATGGAGAGACATAATTGCAGAAGAAAGCTATGGATTGATTTACCACAACTGGTGATCAGCGAACGATTTTCTGACGGATAATTGTAGCGGTAAATAATTCAAATAATTTATCGGGATGCATTCTTTGATTCCCGTTCTTGACGCTGAAGGGTTTACCCAAAGCTTTAGGACTATAGGTCTCCTTGGCCAGTACTTCCACAGGCCCTTTCACACGATTCTTTACTGACTTACTCATGGATTTCTGTTATTTATTGTTTGCGGAACCCTAAAAGGCTAAATAATTATGCCAAGTTTCGACGATTATAGGGGAAATACTTGCTCAATTTAATGTGATAATGTGATGATGTGATGATGTGATGATTCCACTCCGGTTTTGGATATCATCGAATAGACTTTTGTTACCGTCGATAAATTATCACATCATCACATCATCACATCATCACATTACAAAATCGTCTTCCTCACTCCCGCCATCACCGACTGCAAAATTAAATTGAAGTAAGATCGGTACACGTCTCGTTTTTGATTGAAGGGTTCCTTTACATCTTTCTTATTCGAGTTTTTGATCAGCGCGTTCGCCAAAAAACTGCTGACATTTTTCTTTCCAACCGAATCATTTTTATCCTTTTCAAGCAAGCTTATTTTCAGATCATCATACAAGAAACTGGTAAAGCCCAGGCTACTGGTATCGTTACCCTTCACTTCGAATTTCAATGAATTTAGATTCCCGGATTTTATTTCAACCATGCTCAAGGCATTCAATGTCGGATTGAGTACAGGTAAATTGAGCGACCTGAGATCTCCATAAACAGTAAATGTTCCATTATTAGTGTTCATCGGCATATTCCATTCTGTAGCCAATGGCGCACGGTTCATAAAGAGCGCGCGAAGATTCAATATCATCGGATCAGCCGGATTACCCTTATTGTAAACATTGGATATGGTACCGTTGATCTGGTTAAATTGAATCTGCCCGACTTTTCCCGTTTTAAAGGATTTTTCCTCGTAAGTAAGCGTACTGTTCCTGACTCTTACTACCGGAACCTGCAGTCCAAACCCAAATTGTTTGATTTTTTGATGCGGGTAATTGCCGATCTTCTTTATCGAGTCCATCCTCAACGTTTTGTCATTATACACTTTGAGATTCAATTCTAATGATATACTGTCACCCTTAAGCGATTTTCCGGCCATTAATTGCCCTGCGTCGTTATTATATACCCGGACATTAGTAATGGTAACATTGATAAGATCCTTTTGGTACCCGATATTTTGCGCAAGTTGTGCCCTGCTAATGGTTGGAGTAAAGCTGAGTCGGTCGATCGTCAGTCTTTTTGAACGCGCATCATAGTAAACTCCCTGCACTCTTCCACCGTGTATCTTTTTTGAAGGTGGCACATATTCAAGGTTCCCGATATAGAAGGATGAATTCTTGAGATACTTTTCGATTGCGAGGCTATTCGAATCGATGGCGACATTATAAATCGCTGCGTTGATGTTTTTTAAGATGAATTTATCTTTACTGTTCTTGTCTTTTGTCTTCAATTCAAGCCTTGCATTCTCTATCTGCAAAGTATCAACCTGTATTCTTGAAAAAATACTCCCGATCTCCAATGTAGTTGAATCATTGTTGGATCCATTTTTACCTTCAGAACGCTTGAGGAAAAGGGTGATGTCTTTGATGTTTAATTTCTTACTGTAAAATGCCTGGCGGTAAATGAACTCGTAGGTATTTAGCCCATTGAATGAAATTCCTCCAATACGTTGGTTGTTGCTGTGAATATCGGTGCAATAGAGATATCCTATATCAGAATTATAGTTGACATTATGAATTTCCAGCTTGTTCCCTTTGGCGGGGTTTACCAATTTGACTTCATCTACTGTTACTGCGGAATTCTTTACGAAGTATGCAAAAATATTGTTATACCGGTGAAGGCTGTCTACTACAAAATCCCTGATGTTGATACTCAGGTTGTCCGCTGAAACTTGTTTGCTGCTGGTAAGATCGTTGAGTTTTATAGATCCGTTTCGAACTGAAATATTTCCCGATCTCAATAATGTGTATCGTCCCAGGATTCGTTGAAAGATCTCAAGTGTATCCCCGATAATCATTTTCTTTTCTTCAATCTTAAGTTTGGTCAACACAACCTGTGGTTCATTCAACTCAATACTGTTTACATCAATGGAATAGCCTGAAAGAAGATCTAATGATTTTAAGCCGGTAATATGAATTGTCTTAACCCTGATATCTGCAATAATTCCGGGAATTGTATCGCTTAGAATTACTCTTTGAAGAATGTTTGTGTCAACAGTAAGTCTCAGATTATAAATAGTCGCACTTCCGGCTACTTCGTCGAACGAGGTGCTGTCATAGCTGATCTTGTAGAGGCTATCAGTTTTTTGGGTTATTGCACCGGTCAACTTTTGACGGAAAAATAGTTTTCTTTCTGATGCCCACCAGACCACGGCTCCTGCAACCACGAGCACGACAATAATCCATATTATATAAATTCGCCGCATATTTAGAAAGGATAACCTATCGCAAGGTTAAACACAAGATTTTCTTTTCTCCAGGCTTTACTATTCAAATCAATTTCATCTGCTGTATTCCTTTCTTTTGAAGGAAGCCAGGGTTTGCGTAATGGTGCGGCGACGTCAAAACGAAGAACAAGGATGCTTGCATCGAATCTCAATCCGATACCAGCATCCACGGCAATTTCATTTAGAAAATTGGCCGATAATTTACCCTCTTTTCCATATAGAAGGGTATCCTTCATCCAGATATTTCCTGCATCAATAAATACTGCTGTTTTTATTTGCTTCGTGATCGGTAATCTGAGTTCTGTATTCATCTCAAGCTTGTAGTCACCACCAACCTGAGGATAGTAACCTTGCTGCAATGCAGTTGCCCTTGAACTTCCAGGCCCAATTCCCCGCGGACGGAATCCTCTTAAGCTGTTCGCACCTCCAATAATGAATTGCTTTGAAAAAGGCAGGTAAGCAGAATTCCCATAGGGCATACTTCCTCCGATAATGAGGCGGTTTGCCCAATACGACTTCTTGCCCAGTCTTTTTGTATATCTTAATTCAATATCGGCTTTGAAAAACTGTGCGAAATAAGCATTAAAAAGAGTCTTGCTCAATGGCACTGTTGTTTTATTGAATAATCCCACCAATGTTCCTGCCAACTCTACATTAAAATTCATATAAAACAAGTTCACCGTGTTAGGGTTCACTGTTGTTCGAAGGAAATTATAAAAGCTGGAGGGAATGATCTCCGGCAGGTTTACAAAACGCAATTCCGGGTTTGTAGATACGGTATACAGGAATTCTGGAGATGTATTCCGGATATCATTGTAAAGAACACTTAAGGGAGCGAAAGTATGTTCCTTTTCCAGTGTTTCTTTCCAGTTAAGCTCGTATTGCACCCTGAAGTAATTTTTCGAATAAAGATTTTGTCTTCTTAATCGTTCGTATCCCAGCAAAAACCTTGTTCTCGGAGGATATGCATGTTGTTCCTTTCGCATCCGGAAGGGAACAATAAATTTTGGAATGACCAATGAGGCTTCTCCACCTAATCTGAAATTATTATTCTGCCTCAAGGAATCGCTGAGGGAAATTTCTACTGCAGTGTAGCCGCGGATAATAAAGCTTTCCGCACCGCGGAATATATTCCGATGCTTCCAGGTTGCATTCACCTGGCCGCCTACAAATGAATTGGTTTTGGTAAATCCACCGATCTCAAACTGAAGCGTTTTCAGGCGAAGCGGTGTTAAATAGTAATATACATTCAGGCTATTGCTGGTATCACTTGTTCCTGCCAGTTCAAACCGGTTTTTTACAAAGCGAAATATATTCAGATTGGAAAGGCGGTTTAGTGTTTTGTTTTGTCCAGAGATTGAGTAATATTCTCCCTTTCTGAATAGTATGGCTCTTGTAAATACAGTTGGCTTAAAAGCTTGGACCGAATCCCTGATCCTTACACCTTCTAATGTATCCTCAGGCATGGTGAGCGTGTCGGCCGGGGGACGAAAAACACTATACCTTGGATAGACTATGATATCTTTTATCTTTTGGGGGAATCTTGCTTTGTCAGGAGCCACCGGCTTTATACTCAGAAATAGGGATACGGTAAAATCCTTATGATTCGTATCTGCGTAAGTCATGATATAATACGGATTGAAATAGTAATATCCCCTTTCTTTGAGAAGCAGATCGATCCGCTCTCTTTCATTGTTGATATTATCCAGATCATAGCGGTCGCCTTTTTTGAGTTGACTACCCGCTGGATCCGCAGTAAGAATAGCTTTTGCCAGTTCACTGCTATCTACTCTCCATTCCACTGATGAAATAAGATAAGGCCTTGCTACCTTTACGTCATATACTGCATTCAGCTTATATCCCTTAACAGCAGTATCTCCCACGACTTCACTTTCAAAATAACCTTCGTTTTCGAGATAAGCCTGCATATTTGCTGCAGTTGTGCCCGGGTGGACCCTATTGCTTAAGACTGGTTCTTCTCCCAATTTATTTCTTAACCAGTATTTCAATCCTTTTTGCTTTTTTGGTTCGCCGATCTTATACCAGAACCAAACCTTATAGGGAAATCCAAGGATCATTTTGTTTTTGATTGGGGTTACAATGGTGCTTAATTCTCTCTTATAGGTCCTGGGTCGGTGACTTATTCCCGGTTCCAGTTTCACTTTTATCGTAGAGCCATTGTAAAGCGTTTCACCCGGCGGAAGATGACGTCTTACGCTGCATGAAGTGACAACTAGCAGGCATGAGAGGAGCACATATGTTAGCCTTTTGTTCATCTTGTACTTTCCTGTTGTTGGTTTCTTGGAACCCTGCTCTTTCTAAAGATGTCCTTTAGGTGGTTATAGTCAACTGTAATGAGAAACGCCGCACCAGTTTCAATGAAGTATCCGTCAAGAATGGCTTCGTACTGATTCTTGCGATATACTCGAATCATATATCTTCCATCGCGAGAAATTTTATATGCCGTTGAAATATCGGGAAGCTGCGCTCCAAGTGTTGCTTGTTGGGATTTCGCAAGGGGATCTTCACCTTCAAGTGTGAAACTCTTACCCAAGGTTACAACCAGGCGATTATCCAGTAATGCTTTTGAAACGTTAATATCCAAATCGGTTCTGCTAATGGTATTATTAGTGGCGCGGTAATTCTTTACATTGAATCGAACATCAGCACCGCGGATGAGATCTTCCGCCAACTGGTTGATGGCCTCGCCAACAAAGCGACCGACGCTTTCCTTTGCAATATCTCCGGCATTGAAAGCACTGTTACCGGCAAAGAAATCGCCAGGTGAAGCACCGATAAATCTGTTTAGAATAAGTAATCCGAAAACCTGTTTGTTCAAATCAGAAATATTATAACGGATCTGCGTAAGGCGGTTATCAATCGCCGCAATCATAGTCGAATTCACTCCCGCAGTTCCTTCCTTCAGCCTGATGTCAAACGTGAGTTCTGGTTTGAGAATTGATCCTTTTATAAACAGTACAACTATAAACGGTATCCGCTGTCCGAAAGAAGCACCGAGGTTTTGAGCTGTCTCACCTATTTCGTCACCCAAAAGTTCTTCTGGACTCGCCAGTACTTCATATTGCGCGGTGATGTCTGCAGTCGCATCTTTTGGATCTCCGAGGAAAGTAAGCGTACTTCCTTCTACCAATTGAAATTTTCTTTTCAGGAGACGGTAGTTCATGCTATAATACCCACTATCCAGTCTGTAAACACCAGTAATGCCGACTTCTCCGTTCTCATCGAGGCCAACATTCATCTGTCCCTGTCCACGAATTACGAGTTCGTCATTTGTTGCCGGATCGATCAGGATAGATAATTCTGCATCTTCGCTTACCTGGAGGTTGAGGTTATACTTCAATCCGCGGAAACGGTTTACCGTGCGGACACTATCCAGTATTCTGTACAGATAGGTTCCTGCAATGCTCTTTACGGTATCTATATCGATGAATTCAACAATCTCCTTTCTCGCGTCAACATAAACAGTGCGCTGCGGTACTACATAATGAACCGCACTTGGATTTTTGAGGGTAACATTTCCATCGAGGTCGGGTAGATTGGAAGTACCGCCAAGCCTTACATTCGCATCAATGACTCCCAGCCCGTAAATCAGGCTCTCGGATCTGCGCGGACTATTGATAGCAATGAAATTCCGTGTGCGCATCCTGAAGTTCAATCCGAATACATTTCCGGGAATTGCTGTCGCAGCTCCGTTAATTGTCAACAGATGATTTGCGGTATCTCTTATCTTTAGTTCGTTCAACCTTATCTCCGGATAACCCACCGAAATTTCCTGGTTTGGATCAATTTTATATAGCGAACCGAATTGGGTTAACGCAAATGCAACGGTATCGAATTTAATCGCGCCATTCCATTGAGGCGCGCCAACCTCACCGGTTAGTCGAATATCGCCATGAAGATTCCCCGATGCACGCGAGATTTGCCCCGCAGAAAGCGCTTCAATCACGTTTGCATTTAATTCTTTTAATGATGCAGTAAGATCTATGGTTCCTGCACGCGGATGCACATTGCCTTTAAATGTCATTTCGTTCTGCCCGGTTATACTGGCATCGAGGGTTACAACATCATTACGGAAAGTTGATTTAAGATCGAGGTTTCCGATAGGAATTCTTTGAATAGTCAAGCTATCGATAGTGGCCGTACCTTCAATCCCTGGAAAATTAACGATGGGTTGGTCAATGGTTACTCTCGCGTGCAATTTTCCATCTGCCATCAGCGTATCCTGGTTTATGAAAGCGAGAATATTCGCGATTTGGAAACTGTCAACTTTCACAATTAGTGGAGCATCCGGAGTAGGACGCTCGCTATTGATCGAGAGGTATTGTTTGTTTTGAGAAAGATTAAAATCGGAAAATACAAAGCCGCTCTTTTCAATCGATACAGAATTGGTTGGTGCAATATTCCATTTCTCGTAATTCAGAGTAAGATCATCTTTCAAATTAATAATGGCCTTATTGTCCTCTAGCTTTATATTAGCACGAGCAGCATAGAATTCCCTTCCATCCATGTTATACGTCTTCGCATCCGCGTCCACCATGCTTTGATGAAAGGTTCCTTCGACTCTCGGCGTATAAAACTGTTGTTGAGGGGTAATAAGATTTTTTGCAACAATGCTAAAGCGCAATGCCGTATCAGAACCGCGTACATTCAATCTGATTTCCTCAACCTTTGTAGTGGTAAAGTTGATTGCGGGCGAACTCAGGTCAACTCTTAGCGCAGTATCTTTTATCGCGTTGTTGAAATCTCCATCGATAATTACATTATCTTTTACTGAAAGATTTGGAATCAATTGAGTCAACAGGTCATGTTGCACAAGCGTTGCTTCAAGTTTTGCCTGTTGTTCTACGAAAGAAACGGTGTCTGTTTGCTGCATGTAGCTCCTCCTGATATAGCTATTCAGTTGGACAGGAAGATCAACATAATTGTATTTACCCTGAAGGCTGGCAACCAGGAGAGGAGATTGTACGCTAATTAATGTCGTATCAGCATTGCTATTTCCCTTTACCAGGAGGCTATCCAGGTAATAGGATCTTCCATTCATCACGATAGTACTACTGTCTGCAAATATTGAAGCATTCAATAATTTCGGATCAAGGCTCGCAGCATCAATGATGATATTTGAAGAAACGATTAGAGAGTCTGGTGTAAGATTGAGTTTTCCGAAATCAGCATGTGCAATATTTATATTACCGCTTGCTGATGGATAATTACCCTGAAAATTTCCACTTAGATCAACCGATGTTACCAGGTTGGGGTCATTGATTTTTCCTTGCAATACATAATTCCCATTGTCCAGCCTCGCTTGCAAGTCAACGTTAGAATAGCTATAGCCATTATATACAAATGAATTGATTAACACTTTGGCGTCTGCTACCAATGTATTGATATTAGTCCCTCTTCCCCGGATCGTGACATTCCCATCCAGCTTTCCCAGCAAAGAATCATTGCCGATCCATTTGCCTGTTTCCATTGAATTCGCATTCACCTGGAGGTCATATTGCAGGTAATCGGGATTGTTTAAATTCTTTAGCGTTCCTTTTACCGTTGCAGACCCATACGCGGTGTTGATTGCAAGGTTGGGTGAAACGGAGGTTGTTGTTCCGCTGAGGGATCCGCGTAAGGAAACGCTCGGGGGCAATTGTAGATTTTGCTTTTCGAGTTTTTGTAGAATGGAAGGCGCAAGAATATTTTTCTCTGCGTAGAAATTATCTATGCGCAGTTGGTATTGAATTCTGTTGGGGTTGTCGAGATTTTGAAGACTACCGTTGGCGGCCAGCTTGAATCTTCCGCTGCTAGTTGAGAGGTTGAGATTACGAAAGCTAAGCCGTTGCACTGTGCCCGATGCATTGCCATTTATGAAAACTTTTTCATTTGATCCCAACGACAGGGGCATTTGATTTTTCAAGTCAGGTGCAAATAACAATACATCAGCATAGGAAACATAAGAGTCGCTTATGTTTAAAGAGATGTTTGCATTTGGCTGATTACCGTTTTGTTTCTCAAGAGGGAAGTAGATTCTGCCTCTCGTATACAAACGGGAATTATTTGCAGCTACCCTTGCGTCCGTTACCTCAATAAAGTTTTCCGTAAGATTCAATGAGCCTTTTAGTTCCCTGATCTTTGCTTTGTCATTAATGTTCAGAGAGGATGAAACTATATTCGATTGCCAGCTGGTGCCGTCTACAACAGTTTGCCTTGCTTCAAAGTCAATATTCTTTATCCGCAGATGATTAAAATCGATTCCTTTATTCGTTGGCTTGCGTTCATTATTATCAAAACTGAAACTATTATTATCAAGAGAAATAATTCCGGCAGTTATTTTCCAGATCTCTTTTGTGGTATCGGGATTCGATTTACCAAGGCTTGCGGTAGATTTTTTATCCTGGACAAAGGTTACAGTGGAATTATTCAAAACGAGGTTATCGGTATGGATGGACTGTTGACCAAGATTCACCGACGGATTGTCTAGTTGAAGCGTGTCCACAGTTGTTGAGAAAGAAAGCCTATCAGTGATCTTTCTATAATCGAGTTGAATATTCCTCAATCCAAGTTTGCCTAATTGTAATAGGAGTGGAACGGGCTCATTGGATGCAGTCTGAAAAGCGGTGATTTCTTTGGCCGATGATGAATCGATAACGGTAATCTGGCTGTTCCCGATTGTCCAGTAATTGATTTGGTAATTTTGGTTACTGAGATCAACTTTCTCAACATCTGCATCAAGCTTTCCAATTTTTGCGCGATAATACATTCTTTGTTTCGCATCATGGTAATTGAACCCGACATTGCTGAATGCAATCTTGTCTAAGGTAAGTTCAATGGGCTTTTGAATGGCACTGGTATCTTTCGGAGCGGTGAATGCATCGATAATAAACTGGTAATTGAAGTTTGAATCCAATTCATTCCGCCTTACATGAAGGTCTACACTGTCCAGGTAGATTTTTGTGAGCTGGATATCATTACTCATTAGTTTGAGCATATCGATATCCACCAGAAGGGATTTCCCA
>JGI10213J12805_10000790_pt1 | contig 12822 bp, 9 predicted proteins | sample WisNatreferecore_FD_12805 | JGI IMG/M metagenome (IMG submission 12805)
CGCTGCTACTCCTATTTCATAGGCAACCCTTAAAAGGTATTTACATGACTGGAATTATCATCTAAAGTGACGACAATAGATCCAACTGCTATTAATCTAAGAGTTGGTTTTGAAATTCACCAACAATTAGCTACCAAAAACAAGCTATTTTGTAATTGCAATTGTAAAGATGTTAAGGACTATCAACTAACCTTTATTCGTAAATTGCGCCCAACACAAAGTGAACTTGGAAATTATGATCCAGCTGCGCTTTTTGAATTCAAGAAAGTACGCACTATAAAATACAATGCTGAATTAACCTCAAGTTGCTTGGTAGAAGCAGACGAAGAACCACCGCATGAAATCAATATGGAGGCACTTGAAACTGCATTAATATTTTCTCTCGCACTACATTCTAAGGTTGCAGACGAAGTGCATGTCATGCGTAAAATTGTAATTGATGGTTCAAATACGGGCGGCTTTCAGAGAACAGCTCTTATAGCAACCGGTGGACAATTAGATGTTGATGGAAACAAGGTTGGAATACAGAGCATTTGTCTTGAAGAAGATGCAGCCAAACTAATTTCAGATGATGGCTTGACTAGAGAATATGGCTTAGATAGACTGGGAGTACCACTAATTGAAATTGCGCTTGAACCAATCACCGGCAGACCTGAAGACATAATGCAAGTCGCTCATAAGTTAGGTAGATTATTAAGGGCAACTAAAAGAGTGGCAAGAGGACTTGGCAGTATTAGGCAGGACATTAATGTTTCGATATGCAATGGTAGAGTTGTAGAAATAAAAGGCGTGCAGCGATTAGAACAACTAACAAAGGTAATAGAATATGAAATGCTCAGACAGCACGCTCTAGTTTTAATTGCTGAAAAATTAAAAAAAGAGAGAAAACCTCAGGAAATTGAGGTCGGAGGAAAAATTGAAGATGTAACTGATATCTTAAGCACATCCTCTTCTAAAGTGATTAAAAAATTGATTGCTGATAATAATATATTCAAAGTAATAAGAGTCAAAGGTTTTGCAGGCATTATAGGATTTGAACCGTATCCTGAGATCAGAATAGGCAAACAGTTGCAAGAGTTAGTTAGATTCTATGGTCTTGGTGGAATATTCCATTCTGATGAACTACCAAACTACAGTATTAGCAACGAACAGATTGAGATAGTTAAGAAGAAGTTAGAGATAACATCCGACAAGGATGCTTTTATCATTTTAGGTGGACCAAGTGACAAGTTAGAATCTGCAGTACAAGCAGTAGTCTACAGATTAACTATGGTCTTAGATGGTGTACCTGCAGAAACCCGTGCAGCAACTTATGATGGCAAAACTGTCTTCAGTAGGCCAAGGCCTGGAGCAGCCCGAATGTATCCAGAGACAGATATTCCTCCAATTCCAATAGAGAGTTTATTACTTGATTCATTATATTATAAGATACCGAAGTCATGGGATGAGATAGTAAATACACTTTCCAATAAATATAATCTAAACAAGAAGCTTGCAGAACAGATTTTTGATTCCAGTTACCTTGATGTATTTGAAAAGATTGCAGATTCAGTAAAAAAAATACAGCCAACATTTATAGCGTCAAAGCTTACAGAAGATGTAGTTAATCTTGAAAGACAGGGACTTGACACAACCGTACTGAGTGACGAAATTATTATGGATATATTTAGAAGGCTTGATAATGGTCTTGTAGCTAAGGAATCAATAGTATTGATTTTTGAAAAAATAATGAGAAAAGAGTCTAAAACTGTAGAGGAGGCTATTGAAAGTCTTGGGATAAGATCTATAAGTACTGAGGAGTTGGGTGCGATAATTGATAAAATTTTAGAAGAAAATATGTCCGTAATTACTCAGAAACAAATGGCCTCTCTGGGTGTTTTAATGGGTAGAAGCATGGCTATTCTGAGGGGCAAAGCAGATGGCCAAAAAGTTAATTCAATATTAAAGGAAAAGTTGGAAAGGTTAATTAAGTCTACTACTGATTTCAAAGCTAAAAAAGAGCTGCAGCAACCGTAGAACTTCTACTAGATTACTTATGATTTAAAGCAGAGATAATGCTACCTTTCTTAATATATTCTCTTTATCATAAGCCAGATGTGAAGGTTTTAACCAAAATGTGGTAGTGATTACAGATAATTATACGAAAAATTCTCGTCGTTGTTTTTCTCTTCTACTAGAGGCTTTTCTTTTATACAAGATATATATGAAACCTATCAAGATAGCCGATATAACTAAACTATTAATGCTTGCTGCAACGTCATCTCCGTCTAAATCCAGTACGCAAGAAATCTCGCCGGCTAGACAACCTAAAGTAAAAAAGATTGCATTCCATGCTGAATGCGTAACTATTGCAAACCAGCCTTTTCCGCTAATCCATGTTCTAAGACTAAAGAAAAGCGATGGTATTACGAATAACCAATTTAAATAAGCAAGACTACTGATCTCAAGTGTATTAGTATTTAGAATATGTAGCATTACCCATACTAGACCAGTTGCTAAAACTACTAAATGGTTGCCTAAAACGTAAAAAGGAATACCAAAGAATAATATTTCTTCGATTGGTCCAGCTGATACTACAGAAATAATAGAAAGTGGAATCGATGGCTCTTCGTACTCTGGGACAACATTTTCAATTATAAAAGTCCCTATAAACATAATCAGCACACCAATTCCATGGTAAAAGAGGAGCATTCTGGTAAGATAACCAATTGAAGTTTGACGATATGCTGACAGCCAAGACGAAGGATTGATGTCTCTTTTAATATCAGCAAATTTTGATGTCGCTGATGGCGATGATGACAGTTGAACCTCAATTTTTTTTAAATAACGTCATATAAAAGTCAAATGCCTATTAATAGATACAATCTATCTGAGTCAAAAAGTAAGCATAATAAAAAGTAAAAAGGAAGATGCATTGGCAGCAGCATAATAATAATAATAATAATATACTTCTTGCGCTTAAATTAATAATAATAAAAGAACAGATTAGGTCTCGAACTATCGTTGAACTTTTTCATGTATTATTGTGTGTGCCTGTCTGTGTATGTGTCTCTTTCTATATAATTTTTAGTAGTCTAAAGTAACTATTTAGAAAGACCTATATGAAATACAGTTTTATGCTAACCAAGTGCATTCTCCATCACTTGTAGCTTTTCTCATGACTATACTTTTCATGTTGTCATTAAGCGTATTATTGTTAGAGCTGACGCTTACTAGAATCTTTTCGATTATTCTATGGTACGACTATGCCTTCATGGTAATATCTATAGCATTTTTTGGGCTAGGAATTGGGTCTTTACTGATACATATTCTAAAAGATAAATTGAAAAGGGAAAAAATGCCAGCAAAAATACTTCAGTCTACTATAGCATTTGCAATATCAATTCCGATATTCCTCTTCATTATAGGACACATCATCCCATCGAATACATCTTTCATTTATATATTCTATCTCGCTTCATCCATTCCTTTCTTCTTTGCAGGGATATCAATGGCGATGATATATCTGAACATGCCTAAAGAAATAAGCAAGCTATACTTTATTGATCTAGTTGGGGCAGGAGCAGCTACTCTCGTGCTTGATCCTATCATGCAAGTACTGGGCGCAGAGTCAGTATTGCTTTCAGCAGCTCTTTTGATTGTTGGACCTTCTGTTATTGCTGCCTTTATCTTCATTCCATCCACAAAAAACAACAACAAAATTGAACGAAGTATTAATACATTAGTAATCGAGAACAAGGTAAAAATCTACGGAATAGTTATCATAGGAGTATCAGCGGTACTGCTAGCAGTTAATATAAATTCTAACGTATTTGCAATACAACCTGGAATTAGCAAAGGATTGTATTATCAATTAGCAAAACCATCAGAATTCCAACATTTATCAACTCAATGGAATTCTTTTTCGAGGATTGATGTTACAAAACAAATTCAGCATTACAATGGTACAGATGCTCGTGCTATTAATGATAACAGTGATAACACCGGCAGATCAAGAGCCTTGGCCTCCATAATTATTGATGCAGATGCTGATACTCCTGTGTTTAAATGGAACGGTTCCTTGGTTGATATTTCATGGATGAAGCGGTATATGGATTATTTACCTTACGAGTTATCAAAAGTAAATGATACACTTGTTATTGGTAGCGGTGGAGGAGAAGATATCTTAATTGCGTTAGCAGGGGGTTCAAAGAATATTACTGCAGTAGAATTGAATCCACTAATAATATCAAACGCAAAGCAGTTTGGCAAGTTGGCTGGAAATTTGTATGAACGCAAGGGCGTAAATTTATCTATTGATGATGGCAGACGATTTATCAGCTCTAGCAATTCTAAATATGACGTGATAATGATAAAACTGGTTGATTCTTGGGCAGCTCAACTTGCTGGTGGATATGCACTATCAGAAAATTACCTCTATACAGTAGAAGCATTCCGGCAATATCTTCAACATCTAGATCAAGATAACGGAATGTTAGTGATGGTTAGGTGGAATATTGAATTGCCAAGACTCATACCTCTTGCAGTTGAATCATTACGTCAAGAGGAAACAGGAAAGAGTATTCGAGAAATTAGCCGACAAATATTAGTTGTTGAAGATCGTCCCGGATTATATTTTGGAGCAAATGATCAGCGAACAATATATCCTGTTCTGGTAATTCTAAAAAATAGACCATTTACTGATTCAGAAATTAGTCTAGTGAAAGATAGAGCAACAGAAAGTAATGCGAAAGTAATTGTATTGCCTGGAGCATATGCACAGCCTCCATACGACAGATTGCTATTCGGTACAAGTTATTCTGCTCAGCAGAAACAACAACAATTACAATTACCAGAGGCACAAAAACAAAAAGATGATAATATGAAAACTATTTTAGGGTTAAAACCACCGACTGATGATTCTCCTTTCTATTTCGCAAGAGAAAAGATTCCATATCAGATGGTTATTCTTATGGTAACAGTGTTATCTGTGTCTGCAGCACTTGCATTGCTTCTGATATACTATTCAAGGATAAATAATATTCATTTGGCTTCATCATCATTGTCCTGGCTATACATTATCTATGTAATATTTATTGGACTTGGCTTCATGTTTTTAGAAATAACATTTATTCAAAAATTCCTATTGCTGCTAGGAACTCCAATAATGGCATTGACTGTTATACTCTTTTCTATTCTACTTTCTAGCGGCATAGGCGCTTATTTGAGTGGAAGGTTGTTTAGAGTAAACCCTTCCAAAGCGATATTTGTATCTATACCTATACTGATTGCAATAATAGCAATTTACCACAATTTTTTACAAGAGATTATAAATTCAAATATAGCTTTGGAGCTACAATATAGAATCGCATTAACTTTTGCTCTGTTATCACCTGCTGGTATCCTTATGGGCTTTCAATTTCCATCTATTGCCAGGATGGCTTCTTTTCATTCACAACAACAACAAGAGCATCGTGAAGATATTACATTATTATGGGGTGTGAATGTGATTGCATCGGTAATAGGAACAGTATTGACCGCTATATCCTCAATGATCATAGGCTTTAGTGGAAATCTACTGGTTGGAGCGGGATTATATCTTGGAGCATTCGTATCCACTATAGTAGCTTTCAAAATGGCTCAAAATATCAGAAGAAAAGAGATTATCAAGTAAATTGAGTGTATTGGAGCTGCATTCTTATTTAATTATCTTTGGTAATTGATCTCTACTGTGAACCCATTGATTAATAACTTGTCTTTTTAATATTAGACGGATTTTTCCTTCCATATTTATCAATATAATATAGAATCATTTCTTAACTAGGAATTAGTATTAGAAGAGGGAGAACTCAATGACGACTCTGCTGATTCACAACGGTTACTGTCCCCTTCATTACAGATCTCTGTCATTTTCATTTACATTAGCTACATAATAAGCAAAAATACCTGTATTATTCAAAATGATTCAAAATGACACGTTTAGAAGCTTCATTAAATGCAAAAGTACCACTATCAAACAATGCATTTCCTCCCGTCAACCATGAGCTACTTTTCATTAACATTAGATGTTAAAAAAGACAAAGATTGGTGTCATAACACAAAGGTAACAGCATAATATTTCTTCCTATTACTTTTCGATTTCCCTTGATAATGGAGCTTGTGTGTTATTTTAGCATCAGCTTATTCTCTAAAAATAATGAATAGGTATTATAAATATAGTTGTTATTTGTTTCAGAAAATAAGTGAATAGAAATTTAATGATAACAACTAATGCTTAATATTGAGGCTGATCAGGTGGGAATATAAAAGACATGTTCGACATTTTTGCAAGCCTTTCTAATATAAAAAATCGCTGTATCTAATGTAATGACATCAATATTTTTATGAGTGCAGGGGATTGCAACTGTGTCGTACTGCTGTTCTATAAGTACATAGTGTCTACATTGAGAGTGCTTAGTCAAATTTTAGTCAAAGGTTAGGGATTCCTTGAAAATATTCTTCAGCCTTTTTTGATCCTCATCAGTCAAATTGATTCCTTCCTCTACTTCAATATTCTTTAAAAACTCTTCAGCCTTATCCTTACCCAAAATTTCTCTTAGCTTTTCTTCCGATCTTCTCCCTTCCCAAGAATCCAGCAACTTGATGATGTTGTTTTTCGTATCTGGACTGAAGTCCTTTATTGTATTTTCCATGACCTTCCTGTTATTTCTGCCCAAGTCCTTGGGTCTGAATACAGCACCCATGATATTTTATAGAGTTTGTTAATAATAAAGCTATTTGCCATACTATACTTGTTTCTCCCAGGCCATTGCTCATATCTTTATATTCTTAGATGAGCTGAATGATATCTCTTAGGAGAATGCCGAAAGGCTATCCAAGAAGATAAAAACAAAAAATCGAGCTTATGAATAACTCAGTAATTTAACGATAGATATTGCGGATTTATACACATATAGACACCTGTATATGTTTACATATGAATATCTTATTTTTTTAGTTAATATTTTTGATCAAATATACTAATATTCATATTCTTGTCTAAATTGCTCAAGTTCCTATTTGATTATTATTGTAATATATTTTTAATACATGTTGATCCATCGGCGCTATCAGATTCTTTAACAAGACTATTAGCGTATGTCTTTATAAATGGTAATATTGCACACATTGTATTCAATGTCCTTGCATTGGTATACCTTGGCGGATTTGCAGAAAGATCGATTGGAACCCCTAGATATATTATAGTCTATATCATATCAGGAATCATTGCAGCTTTATTTCACGGCATTATAGCATCTTATATCTTACACAATGGAAGCGTACTGCTAGTAGGTGCATCAGGAACAATTTCTTGTGTATCAGGAATAACAAACATCAGTACACATAGGGATCTGCATGTAGGTAAGAGGATACTAGAGATGAAAAAACATAATATACTATGTCGTGACAGAATAAAGCTTATGAAGTTTGTTCAGATATCCGACCTGCATATTGGCGGTCTTTTCAAAGAAGATGCTTTTAATACGATAGTAGATGAAGTCAATAATGATCTGAAGCCGGACGTTATAATCATATCAGGCGATCTGACAGACGAAGGTTTAATATTTCAATTTCAGAAGGCTCATGCAGAGATAAATAGATTCAATTGTCCAAACTTAATAATTTTCCCTGGAAATCATGATTACCGTCATACAGGCTATCTTCTGTTTAAGAAATTCTTCCCTTCTTCAAGGCAAATATATGAATTTGATGATGATATAATTGTACTTGCTCTGGGAACAGCCAGACCAGACCGAGATGAAGGAGAGGTAGGACATAGACAAAATGTTTGGATGGAAGAAATACTAGGCAAATCTGACAAAAAAATAAAGATTGTAGCTATGCATCATCATTTAATTGCTATACCTGATACAGGATATACTAATCTCGTCGGTATTCTTGATGCGGGAGATACCCTAAGAGCATGTTTAGAGTCTAAAGTAGACTTGGTTCTCTGTGGTCATAAGCATAGACCCTGGATTTGGAATCTGGGAACATTAAAAATCGCATATGCAGGAACAGCATGTTCATGGCGCTATAGGGGTGTGTTTGAGGATACATATAATATCATAGATATTAAAGGTGATAAAATCGACGTTGATATTAAGATAGTTGGAGGAAGAAGGATGCCTCTAACAGAAGTCGTTAAGAGATACGAGCCAGAGGAGAGGAAGGAAGTGTTATCAAAATAGCCTCCTCTTGATGAGTTCTTAAGTCTTCATTTGTTTGTTTTGTACAAGACTCCAAATCCAGACTGGCTTATCTCTTTTTTTACTTTTCAATGACTACTTTTCTCACTCAAAAATAAGAGTGATGGATACTCTTTTTTATCTTCTCTGTGATAGTTTCAATTGTTGCATTAGTAATAATTTTAGCGACCAAATTACATCATCACACATTGGTGCTTTGAACGCAGTATACGATTGCATATATCAAATCATATAGCAAATTATAGGTATGTAATTCATAATAATTAGCGTCTACTTTCTATTTTTTCGTCATCATCTTTTTCTTTTTCTATTTCACCAATGAACTTGTCATATTGCTCCTTTGTCATCAAATTGTTAAATTCCTCTATATCAGATGGTTTCACTTTTACAATCCAGCCCAATTCATATGGAGATTGATTTATCCACTCAGGGTGCTCAAGCAACTCCTCATTGATCTCCATAACTTCACCTGTTAAGGCACAGTATATATCAGAAGAAGCCTTTACTGAATCGATTATGGCGATTGCTTGCATCTGTCTGAACCTGCTACCAACCTTTGGTAATTCTATTGAAACTATATCTCCAAGTTGTCTCTGAGCAAAGTCTGAAATTCCTATAACGGCTAGTTCTCCTCCTTCCTTTAGTATAATCCACTCGTGCTCTTTTGTAAATCTTATATCTTCAACCACAAGGATCTATTTTTGATGTAGCATAAAAAATCTTATTTTCGCTTATAGAATCGTGTACTACTACTAACTTTTGCGCTATACGATTTACCACCAATACTAATTTTAATTAATTGATTGGGCAAAACGTATATAGGCACAAAGCAAAAGCCAATAGACTTTTTTAGAGTTGGTGAAAAACTTCCACTTGTTACAAAGCCCATTTCTTGACCGTCTATTAACACTTCATTCCCATGTCTTGGTATCCTTTTTTCTAGAATCTCAAACCCTACAAGCTTTCTATTTACCTGTTGGGTTGCCAACGCTTTCTTCCCAATGAATTCTTTCTTTTCAAATTTTATGGTCCACTTAAGTGGGACCTCTAAAGGAGTGGTATTTTCATTTATGTCATTTCCATAAAGCATCAAGCCAGCCTCTAGTCTAAGCGTATCTCTAGCGCCCAAGCCGGCTGGTTTAATATTAAATCTGGAGCCTATCTGTATGAGCTTATTCCAAATATCTATTTTCGAAGAATCAAAGAATAACTCAAAACCATCTTCTCCTGTATAACCAGTTCTTGATATCATACAGTCATTTCCAAAAATATTTGTAATAACAAGATCAAATGGTTTTAATCGATCCAAATTTGTATCAACCACTGCTTTCTGTAGCAGATTTTGAGCAAGAGGGCCCTGCAGTGCTAGAAGGGCAATTTTATCACTGATATTTTCAACAGTAGCTGATTTTGAATGTTTAACAATCCATTCTAAATCCTTTTCTCTATTTGAAGCATTAACCACAACAATGAATTTCTCCCTCTTAATCATATAGATGATCAAATCATCTATTATCCCACCATTATCATCACACATAGGAGAATATAATGCCTGATTATCGATTAATTTTGACAGATCATTAGTTATCAACATTTGTAGACAATCATAGGCGTCTAAACCTTTAACTTCAAAACGACCCATATGAGAAACGTCAAATAAACTGACATTTGTTCTAGTATTGATATGCTCGTCAATTATTCCAGAATATTGTATAGGCATTTCCCATCCATGAAAATTCAGCATTTTCGCTCCAAACGATCTATGAATTCCATAAAAAGGCGTTTTCATTGTATATACAAGCCAGCAAAATGATTAACAATCGACGGGTATTAACCCTTATTATCATAATGTTGATTAGTTAAAGTCGTAAAATGGAACTAATAAGGAAACCAGTATGGTTAAGAGTAAGAGCGCCATCAGGAGAAAATTATACAACAGTTAAACGATCACTTCGTCTACTAAGCCTCCATACTGTTTGTGAAGAAGCAAGATGTCCTAACATATCAGAGTGCTGGGGAACAGGAACAGCCACAATTATGATCATGGGAGACATATGCAGTAGGGGATGTAGATTTTGTGCTGTTAATAGCGGGAAACCAACTTTAGTTGATACAGATGAGCCTGAAAGGGTGGCTAAAGCAATCAACGAATGGGGATTAAGGTATGTAGTAATTACTTCTGTTTGTAGAGATGACTTATATGATGGGGGAGCAGAACATATAGCTAAGACAATTAAGGCTATAAAACTTCTATGCCCCAGAATAATAGTAGAATCATTAATCCCTGACTTCAGAGGAGATGAGGGATCAATAAAAAAGATAGTTAAATCTAAGCCGGAAGTTATAAGTCATAATATTGAAACCGTACTTAGACTTACGCCTAAAGTTAGAGATGTTAGAGCTGCATATGAACAATCACTTCTTGTCTTAAGAAAAATTAAAGATATTGATGCATCGATTTATACGAAATCTTCTATAATGCTTGGTCTTGGAGAAACCGAAGAGGAAGTTATTCAGACAATAAAGGATCTGAGATTAGTTGGAGTGAACATATTGACCATAGGTCAATACCTTCAACCAACTCTTAAGCATTTACCTGTTGTAGAATATATTATACCAGAAAAATTTAATTGGTTTAGGGAAATTGCAGAACGAATAGGATTTGTTTATGTAACTTCAGGTCCACTTGTTAGAAGTTCTTATAAAGCAGGCGAATTCTTTTTAGAAAAAATTGTATCTAGGTATGATGACATCTAAATGTTATTGCATAAAATATATCTCACACAATATGATTTGCATATTCATCTTCTTCAAGGATTAACATTTAAAGAATAATGTTTGTGCTGGCAATAAGTAATCTCCGATCTAATAAGAAGATCTTTTCACTATAGAACCCATCACATATATCACAGTGCCATGCCTCTCTATAGCTTTGTTTTGTGTCCGTAATTGTTTTACCATGCTATTACTACAAGCATGACAATGAAATCCCAATTATCAATGAGCATGATACGAAAGACGCATATTAAATTATGATTAAAACTTGGTTATTATTATTAACTTTATACATTAGCTCAATAAAAAAACTACAATCAAATGTGAACAGTAATTATACATATATTATTATCCTGAGTCATGCTAACATACATGTATATCCTAACCCTAGAATCTATTATTTTAAACTATTTAACATCTTGTCAACGGATAATGTATTGAGTATATCTGATTGTTTTGCCCAACCTCTTCTGGCTTGGCCTATGCCGAATATTAAGAATGCAAAATGTATAGAATGATGAGCGTCTGAATTAATTACTAGTTTAACATTATTTTGCACTGCCATTCTGATATAATCATCTTTTAGGTCAAGACGATTATAATGAGCATCAACTTCTAAAACGGTATTTGTCTCGTTTGCTATATCTATTAATTTCTCTATGTTAATAGGATACCCATCCCTTTTATTTATGATTCTGCCAGTAGGATGAAATATGATATCAACACTTGGATTCTGAGCTGCTTTTATTAATCTATTAGTCTGTACTTCAATTGGCTGTCCAAAATTAGAATGAATTGCAGCGCCAACTATATCAAGTTTATCTAGAACATTATTTGAAATGTCAAGCGATCCATCTTTCATTATGTTTACTTCTGCTGCCGATAGGATTCTAAAATTAGATGGCAATGAACTGTAGTTACGATGATGGGTGCCATCATCGTAACTATTTCCTTCTTGCACATATACTGAATTTTTTTTTATCTTGTCATTTATTTCTCCAATTCTATTTGCCTGGTCTAGTAACTGCTTTTCGTCGAGTCCTCTAGCCAGCCTTAAATTTTTTGTGTGATCAGTAATAGCTATATATTCAAGCCCGAAATCTTCTTTTGCTGCCAGCGCAATATTCTCTATAGACATTATTCCATCACTGTTGTTACTATGTACATGTAAGTCTCCCTTCAGATCATCATATTGCATTAGTTTCGGTAAGTTGCCTCTCTCTTTTGCGAGTTCGATTTCTCCATTATTTTCACGCATTTCTGGAGGAATCCAGTCTAAACCTAATGTATCGTAAACTTCTTCCTCACTTGAACCTGCGACAACTTCCTTACTATTATTGTCAAAAACACCCCATTCGTTAAGACGAAAGCCTTTTGCTAGTGCTACCTTTCTCATAGCTACGTCGTGTTCTTTGCTGCCTGTAAAATATTGCAGTGCTGAACCAAAACTGTCTTCTGGAACAACCAATAGATCTGCGTCCATTCCATTGTTAAGTCGGACAAAGGTTTTGCTTGCTCCAGTACCAAGCACCTCATCAACTTCAGGCATTTTAACAAAGAAATCTATCACAATTTGAGGAGTACTAGATGCTACTATAAAGTCAATATCTCCTACTGTTTCCTTCATTCTTCTAAAAGAACCTGCTGCTATTGCTTTCTTTACTCCTTTAACATTTGAAAGGCGTACTTCTATTTGCTTTACTAGAGGATAAATATCACCTATTAGATATCTTCCTTTGTCTTTTCTAAATAATTGGATTCTCTTAAGAATTGCTTCTTCTTTTCTTTGGGAAAAACCTGGAATAGTTTGAAATTTTCC
>JGI10213J12805_10014011_pt1 | contig 12677 bp, 10 predicted proteins | sample WisNatreferecore_FD_12805 | JGI IMG/M metagenome (IMG submission 12805)
CCAATTATCTTTTCCATCCTTGGTGTTATAGAGATCATAATTCCAATAGGTTGAATTCAATAGCTGAGATTCAACCTGAATGTATTGCAGATTAATATATGGTCCAATCGCCTCTGACTCATGAGTTCCACCGAACTCAGTCAGGAACGGAATTAAATCTCTTTCATACCCAGCAGTAACAATTTTCTCAAAGACATCCGGCCAATCCTGCTTGTATTTAGATATATTATCAGGAATCATGGCAATAGATGACATTATCGCACGAGTATCGTAGTAATGAAATGAAAACACGCCTCTCTCTAGGAACTCGGCAGGCCACTCAGATCTTCCTGGAAGGTACGTATTTATCTCCTTGGGAGCATCCATGAGTCCCTTTTTTGTATAGGTTCCCTGATCTAGTGGCGAGCGTAACATCTCCATGTCCCCTATACGTAGAAACCTTCTCAAATCGAATTTCTTAGCCTTATCCCAGCCGGTTAAATTCTTGTTCATCTCTTCAGAAGAAAATGCTGTCCAATCAACACGTGGTTCAACAAATACGAAAATCTTATCGTCATACTTCCTTATTTCATGGAAGGCATTTAGATAGAACTCTTTAAGCAACTGTAACTCAAACTCACGCTTATCAATCCCTACAGGATGAGGTTCATTAAACACATCAACACCTAATATAGCTGGATGGCCTGCTTCTCCGTTCAGGTTTTTAAAGAATCTGACTGTCTGTCCTATTGTTTTTTCAAGGTGAGTCCTTACTGGATAATTAGTAAGATGTGCTTCCTCATTTGTCAAATCATTGTGATAAAATGAATATAACGTGTTCTTGACAAGCTTGTTGATTTGATATGATGCAGCCCAAAGCTTGTTATTTCTAACTGGTTTGTTAGGTCTCTTGACTTCTTTGTTTATCGCAAGAGCCCAATCGGGAAATCCGTCGCCACCACACACCTCATGGGCTATATCCTGATGGAAATCAAGCATAATCAAGAGATTACGTGCATACAGTTCATCAATAATCTGTTGTACGAGTTTCAGATATTCTTCTCCCTCTGGTAGAATCTGATCAAGGTCGTGATTAGGCCTAGGCTCTATAGCCTTCCAAGATAGGAGCAACCTGATCGCGTTGAAGCCGGATTCTTTCATTAGATCAAGCTCCTTGGCTACACCCTCGATCTCACTTCTAAGTTCATCTAGAGATATCATTTTAGCCTTGAGTGGTGAAATTGGAAGGTATGGAGGGAGCTTGCTTCTAGCACCAAAATTCACTCCTCGGAACATAACATATCTTCCGTAAGGATCCCGAAACCAATTATCCTTCTTGTATAGATCTCGGGCATTCATCTTGCTTTTTTTATTCATTAACTTACTACTGCAGTATTATCATATCGGAGTTCGATATAAATTTCGATCTATCTGATCTTTCCACTCACTTATACACAGATCGGAACGAGAGCAATAGCTAGGCTTCGAAGAAGAATCACAGGCAGCAATGTATATATTTTAGGGGCAAATCAAGCAAAAACTGTTCTGACTGTGTAACATAAGAAAACTAAGACTGACAGGCATTTTCGCACCGTACATATCGGCAAGCTTCATATCATCTCTTACATTATAATACACTTTGTATAAGCAATTAGTGTTTCTTACCCAGTTTCATGAAGTCGTTACAAACGATCTGTAACAATCCTAAAATTATTGGGTAAATGATTATTAAATCTATTATTGTAAGTATCTGGCGACAGGTATCTACGAAGTTATTTTTAGACACGGAAGGCCATTTAACAGCTCCTAAACATTATCGCTATCTTGCTGAGATTTATGCTGCAATCACTATTCTAAATAAAGCTTGGGTAATTCCCAGTACTAATAAAACTCCCGTCTTTCATTATTGCTTGAATAATTCCTTATTCTATTTGAATCTGTCATTAATTCTCTTTATCGTGTTAGCGACAGATACCTCAGCGCTTCTTCTGTATGGCATGCTAAATATAAATTCGATGTGGCAAGATTATTATGTATTAATAATCATGGTAAAAAATTCAAGAAATGGATTAAGGGAGGAGGAGGAGTACGAGGATCACTAGACGCTAGTAGTACTTATCACAAAGAAGTACTAGACAACCTTGCTTAGTAATAGGAGATGGAATCTACTCTTATCCATCACAGCTATTCGCTGATGGTTCTTGTGTAGATACATGCCTGCAAACTGGATACTCTCCAGTCTACCTTAGATTTATAGAGACCCTTTGGATATGGTAAATTCTAAGTCATTGTTACTCGCGATATCTTTTGCCCTTCACTACCTTTTTCTTATAAGTGGAGATCTCTCTCCCTTAATTCCAGCGTAGATTATCTCTGCTCCTTGGATAACCAACGCTACGACCATTACCACCACTACCACAAATATCCCAAACTGTTCGTTAGTTAATATGAATCCTGATATTGCAATACATATTACCCCAGTTCCGATTCGAAAAATCCGTTGCGACGCACGTGGAAAAGACTTTCTGATGCCATCTACTATACGAATAATTCCATTGAATAGGAGTGCTAGTCCTACTATCAGGATAAGGAAGTTTATACTATTTTGAGGGAAGGCAATAGTGATGATGGCAAAAAATAACACAACAGCACCGATCCCAATATTTATGAACCTTGACTTTCTGGAAAGATACTCTGTCCCAATACCGCTTGCGATTCTCTCCACACCAACAGTGAAAAGAACTATCGCGAAAATAATCATGGCAGTTATAGGAGCAAGCGTTGGTATAGCAATAACTGCTATTGAGAGAATAATGGCTGCTGATCCTATTGCTATCTGAAGGATTCTAAGCCACGAGGACCGAGCTGATAATTCTTTCATAGTTTTTATAATGACGCTGATTGATCCTTAATATTTGTGTTACCTGACCATTGAATAAAGAAACCTTTTGTCGCTGCAATAAGATTGAGATCTACGGTGAATTTGCCGCAGATTTGATAGATCCGGATAATGGTGCCATTGTGATGATGAATGGAATTGACTTTGCATTTAAGAAAATTCTGTTATCTCTTTTGAGCTGCAGTTGCTACTTCAATTGAGATCTCACTGCTTATGATCTTTTCTATTCTAAATAATATAAAGAGGACAGTAAGTGTAATAACTAGTACTACGCTCAAACCTGGCAGAAATATTGCGACTTTTTGATGCAATATCGCGAGTTAATAACAGACACTATCCCCTAACTAACAGAATTAACCTTGCGGTAATCATATATACATATATATACATATATGTCTCGCAACTCTTTTCGTGGCTAGCAGACCTCAATATTGTCTAGGTAAATTCGTTCTTCCTTTCACCTTGATGTTTGTACAGCTGCGTTATATCCCTATGTTTTCTATAGGTAAACGAGTCCTGCTGTTAGAGGCAATTAAAAGCCACATTTGCAACTACAATTTGATGCCCCAGTAAAAGAGTTTGAATCGTACTGTTAGAGGGGATTTGAAGATATTTACATCCCACTATACGCTACCGGTGCACAAATCAATAGTTGAATCATACCATTGTAGGATTGAAAATATTATATTCCCTAGGTAAATATAGGTAAATATACATCACTGAATCCTGCTATTATAGGGATTGAAAGAAGATAAATGACAACAAAAACAAAAGAGTACAAACAGGTACAGCTAACAAAAATAGCGAAATCCTGGATACATGAGTACAATCTTCACAAGTATAAAATATGGTACACCATGTTTTAATAATTCTTCTTCTCTTCATATTCATCATCGGCTTTTTCGTGGAAACCTTCAGGATTTATTAGATATCCCTTTATGAAATTCTGAAACTTTTCGGTGTTCATATCTTCTTCTATATGTTCTTTTCTTATCCTTTTTTTCTTTCACTTTTAGTTTTCGGGACAAGGAAGTGACATCAGAAAATAATGAATGAAGTGCTGGAGAAGATGATGTTTAGTAGGCAAGCCCTTTTATTTTCCCTATAGCCAATCATTTTTTGATTTTTGGAATAACCATGACCTTCTTAGTGGTGACGTCTAACTTCAACTCTTTTTATTTCGAAGGAACTTCTTTATTGTGGTATTAAGAAGTCTTGACTGGCAAAAATGGCACTTTAGGTCTTTTTTGAAAATATCTATAGCTTCTGAATGTCTGTGTATGTGTGTATCAGTATCAGTATGTAAGTCGTTTGTATGTGCTTGTATGCGTGTGGGCGCGCGTATGTGTGTGTTTTTAGAGTACTGTACAAATGATTCAATAATCTATTACATTCACAGAACTAGTTTGTAACATGTGTATTGCCGCGTAGTTGTGCTTGTTATAAATTTAATCGGTCTAGTTGAGTTACAACATTTTCTTTCTAACGAATATTTTAGTCTTTATATGACCAATGACCAAATATTGCTTTTATAGTATTTAAGAAATAGTTCATGACAATTATATTAATTCTCACCGTAGTGTTCCAGGAAAAAAAGTACTTTTCGTTATATCTGAGACTGTATTATCCTCATTAAAAAAACCTAGTATTGTCTGAACAACGATAATGATGATAATAATCCATGGACTGTGTGGAGAGTAGCTAATCTCAACTCATAATTCAAGCATAACCTTGGTTAATGCTTCGATACTCATGTCTCTATAGTAGGTATATATCAGTGACTTTGATTGGATAAGGTAGCAACAGATGAGAACTGCTCTACTGAGGATACAGCGATGATGCCGTCACCAATTTGACCATTTGTTCCACCAGTCCGAGCTTGTTCCTTTATAGCATCAATTATTGAATCTACAAGATCTTCTGAGATTATGATATCTATCTTTTTTTTGTCTACGAGATCATAAATGTCTGGCTTGCCTTTGAAGCGTGGAAGAGTCGGCGTTGTTTCGTATCTCCAAGTCTGAATGTTTGATAGTGCAAATCCATAGATTCCAATTTCTTCAAGACGTTCCTTTATATGTGGCATTCGTTCAATGCGTACAATAGCCTCTATTTTTTTTAGCATATGTGCCTGTATACAATCAACAATATATGTACATACAAGAAATAATTTGTCTTAAAAATACTCATTTCGTATGGCTTTGTAGAAAACATCATCAATATTATTTTGTATATCTTATATATAGCTCTATTAGATATTGATATATCAGATCATAATCTTCTACAATTGCAAGACAACTAACCTACAACAAAAATGAATCAAACACATACTTGGAAGCTATAATCAACTAGAAAGCTAACTTGAAAAATGGCGACTCAAATTATGTCATAGCCTTAATTAGTTACATTGTTAATACAAACCTTTTCCGAAATAAAAATTTAAGGGCAGATTATGTGCTGGATCGCATAACTAGCTAACTTGATCACTTTTATGATTCTGGCTAGTCCATGATTCTAGGAAGCCAGCATTCGTAAGAACACATGATTATCTATTAATGATTCATCGAACCTAACATGAGTACATGATAACGCTCAAAAGTTTAAAACTCTTCTTCATGAGAAAACCATCTACAAGACATTGACAACAAATGGTCTAACTAAATATTCTCAATTGCAGGTTCTACGATGTATTGGTTCTTCTACTGCTACCCATAACCATGCTTGGCTAGACCCGATCTGTATTTGAGTTTGATCTATGATAAAGGCAACTATTCTGTTCCTCTTCTTAGGTGGAAAGATGTCTTTTGGATTGAATTCTTGTATCCAGTACCACATACTGCTACATAATTTCTTTCTACAAATCGTTCCAATGCTTTTGAGGTACTCCTAAGACCTAACCCAAGAAAATACAGATACAATGCATATAGGATAAGGAAGGGTTTGGTCCTATTGCGTTCGAACATTTCCATATTATCTTAATTAAATTCAGCTTTAGCAGTTACTTCTGTTTAGCTTAACAGGACTCCCAGTATAGATACTAAACTTTGAAGTATTGATATAATAGTGCACCATGCTGAGTAAGTTAATAGAATATGACTGGGAATAAATATGGTAGTATTATGTACTAACATTTGAAGGAACTATGCTATCTTATTCTATGCGATGATATTATTAACTGCTGCTACTATGATGCTAATATTGTCTGCAGATTTAATCACTATTAGGAGGAGGACTATGAGGTACTATTATTATTAGCGCCTCCTAATGCAGCTGACAATTTACTTTCCGCTGTATTTATTAGCTGAATTGCCTGATCGGCAGCATCAGCAGATACTGCATTACGAGCTTCTCTTAGAAGGCATCTTATTTCAACTCCTGCCTGAGACGACGAATTAGTAACACCAGTTTCGGAGGCCTCCTGAGCACAAATTGTAGAAATAATACTTTCAGCGCCCGTAGTTGGTTGTTGTTGTTGTCCTCCAGTTTGATTAGTCATATTCTGTGCATCAGTACTAGTTAGTGAGAACGACATGAATATGCTTATGACTATGAAAGCTGAACCAGTGCTTGCAGATATTATTTTATTTCCAAATTGTGATGACATATTATACATTCAAAAAGAGTACAGGACTGCATTATAAGAACATTATTGTTGTTATTGTTTACTTCGGCTCACCTAACTCACAGTTTATAGCGTCAGGAAAGGTTCGAGTTTGACTTTATTGATTGGTATATTTAGAGCCACAAAACTAAACTTTTGAGCTTGTTTCCTTCTAGAATCACACCTGTACCTTTGTTTCAATATGTAGACCAGATCAAGGTATGCACAGATTTGTCTCCTTGCATATGTTGTCTTGATCGAGTTAACTCGGCCTTTTACCCTAACGAAATTCTTATGTGGATCATTATCAGAACTCAAAAAGACATGAAGATTTTTCTCACTGTAGAGCGTATCAGAGCACTCAGTGACTCAGTATTATTCGTAGCGGTTGTTTTACTCGTATATAATTTAGCCAGTTTAGCGACTAGTGATCCAGATATTTTTAACCCAGAAATATTCTTCAAGACACTCGTTGCATATATAAACAGCTTCATAGTCGTCTTCCTTTTTTTGGGCAACATTTACAAACACTTTGAACTACATCAAACACTTAACCGAAATCTTATTTTTATTGATAATAATATTCATGATATTTGTTACTCTGATACCGGTTGCAAACGTAGGATTATTACAACAAGAGGAAAGCCCACGATCAATTATTTTTGCTTCAACAATTCATATCTCAGCAGGGTTGTCATTAATTTTATTATTATATTATTCAGCAAGGACGAACACCATACCTACTGCAGATTTCAGATTATTGTAAGTGCCTCTCTTATTCCTGCAGTATACTTCGTTTCTTTGCTTGTGTCTTATGCTAATATTTTTATTTCACAACTAATAGTGTTATCGATAATTCCATTGTTTATTGTAATAAGAAAAATGGTCTGCAAGATTTCCAATACAGAATAGAGGACATTTTATTTAGTAGTACAAGTTTAGCGGGTTTTGAAGATGATCATATTTGGTTATTTATAGATATTCTATATTGACCTTAGCAAAATATTGCATATGTTGAATATATCTATTGCTATTTAATGTGTCATAATATGCTTGGATCTCTCTCTTTATCAAAAAGTCTACGTACTTGCTTCTTGTTCCACTAGAAGGAAAATATTATTAGGGATACGTTAAGTATCCAAATCTAGATAATAGATTTGAAACTTGGAATGACGCAGACCATATGACACGTGACTTATCGGTTAGCATAAGTTCTCCAACCTGTATGTCCGCATGTTAAACCTGAAGAGATTGTTTCTGAAGCACTGTACTATCTTAATTCTGAAATCTCTAGCGACTTTCTTGTAATATGCCCGTAATAGAAGGTCATTCTTGGATATCTTCCAGTACCATACATTCTGGTGATGCAGTAGGAAGATGGACCGGTATTATACTATCCTTATGTTCTTCAAATTATTCGCTACCAAATTGGAATTATAGTGTTGTGGTGCATTATCTAATCATCATCTATCTGATCATATCTGAGAATCTACTGAAGACGATATCATTCCTCTTAACGTATCAGCATACTGAACAGAGAGAGATTTTAGGAAGACAAGGTTGTCAGGAATACAAATGTTCCTGACTGATGCCTGATACTCGTTTACTAATCTAATAACAGTTGCGCGTGATGATTCTGATCCATCAATAATAATATTCCTGATCCTTTCATGGCTAGAATTTTTTATCGTGTGGTAAGGAATATCCTCAACAGCGGCCATAACAAAGAGATTCGGCATATCTTCTTGAACATCGTCTTCTATATCTTCCCAGTCATCTTGTATATCAAGAAACGCTTGGTTATAATGAAGAACTAATGAAACGTTTTCATTAAAGCTTGGGAGCTTCTCATCCAAAACCTTTGCGTAGATTATTGATGCATCAGAGGACTTGAATAGATTAAAATGTCTTATTTCCTTATATGAAAAAGCGTGACCTCTGAGTATACGACGTTTGATAATCTGCTCAAATCTCCAAAATGGCCAAAATTGCTTTAATGAATAATCTATAGAATACCTAAGATGATGTTTAGCCCTTACATTCAAAAGAAATTCATCTATCGATTTACGTACACCTTTTGCCAGCAAAGCATATCTATAATCTCCTATCTCAGAAAATCTATCAGAAAGAAGAATATATCTAGCTAAGAGCCTTACCATTCTGTATACCCATAATGCTTGGTCTAGATCTTTAGTATCAAAGTAAGTAGCAACGAAGTACGAAGGATCCTGTGCTTTTTCATCTATAGTCTGAATTGTGGTCGATAAAGGTTGGTCATACATACTTAATAACCTACTTAAATAGATCATCTGTTCTACTAAAGTCATAATATCGTTAGTAAAATCTAGCTCTTTAGCCGCTTTAGAAATTTTATCTATAATGAGCCTATTGTTAACAGCTCTGAACTTTGAGCTGCTCATTTCTATCATATGAGATATAACCTTAGCTACCCTCTCGAAATTATAAATATTTTGAGACAACGAATCTTCAGCTAGTGCGTAGTGTAGTGGTACTAGTAGCGGCGGGGTTAAGAGAGAGATACTGGTAGTACTGGCAATAGACCATTACAACAACCAATAACATTACCGTCAACAACACCATCGGAAGGTAGCAACATTAATCAGCCGAAACTAACAACAGCACAATCACATAATGTAATTAAAAATGATAATCTACCATTGACACACATACTCCCTGATGCACTGGAAAGAAAACTCCCATTAGGAACAAGGATCCACCCACGGCTATCACCCACTACTAAAAGACACAAGGATCATCAGTCTATGGCGTTGAGAGATTGGACCGTCAGAGAGAACTAAAATGCAAAGAGCAGGGAAGCAAATGAAAACACCAATTGCCCAAGGTCAGAGGATCCAGTATGATTCCATCAGGCCACACATGGTATTAGAAGGACAGACACCAGCAGAGATCCATACTCTTATACAACCTCAATCCCTTGTATTTAGTATAAATGTTTGAAATCTGGCATGCCAAGCTAAAATTACAATGCTCATAGTTGAGAAAGCAATTACCAATGAAATGATAGAAGAAAAAATTAGAGTTGAAACCTATCCACCCAGAACTTGCCCAAGTAGCTGAGACAATACATGAGACGGATCTTAAGAAGACAGTAAATACTATTCTTGTGGTTGACGCTTTAGAAGTCTTACTGAAGGCTCACGCCATGCGCGAAGCACGAGGAAAAGCTCTTACTGATGAAATGGCAGAGCTGGTCGTTAAGGAGTTAAGGCCTAAGCATCCAGTCTTAGCTGCTGTTATTGAAAGAGGACATCGAATGGACAAACAAACACCGTAAGAATGACCGAGTACAGTGACTTTAGGAAAGTATATTAATTTGTTATGCTTTTCTCAAGATTATGAGAGGAAGATGGGCTTCAGCAGCTATAGGAGCAGGCGTAGCCAGACGTCGCGCTGGGTTAGAAATGGACCAACAAGCCCAAGCAAACGAAGCTCAACAACGACAAGCACAACAACAAATAGAAGCACAACAACGACAAATAGAAGCACTGCAACAACAGAAACAGCAGCCCCAACAGTCATCTAACCAGGAAGATCTAACTCAAAAGCTTCAAAAATTAGCTGATCTCAAACAAAAAGGAGTGTTAACAGATGAAGAATTTCAGAAACTTAAAATGGATTTAATTTCAAAGATGTAATCCATAGGCTGCAACTAAAACTTTTAATCAAGACAAACGGTTAGTTTTTTCACTATATTTTTATAACATCCACTAGGGTAAGGTAGAGTTATAGAATGGAATCATTTGACGCAAATTTTTTTAGGTCCAGTTTTGAAAATTTCAATAAATAGGCTCTGTTCACTTAAGGTTAAACCTATGGCTTTCAATATACTAATCCCTTTATGTTCAAAAGGAACAGAACATCTTCTTCAAAGTATATCTATTATGCATTAAACTTATATTTTTCAGGTCTATCTCTTAGGAAAACATCAGAACATCTGTCTCAGTTTATCAAAAGAAATCATGTTTCTATATGGAATTGGATTCAGCGATATAAGCCAAGTAAGATATCTCAAAAGAGAAAGAAGAAGATATCAGAATTTATTATAGACGAAACGTTGCTTAAAGTTCGTAATAAATTCGTATGGCTGTGGATTGTAATTGAACCAATAGATAAAATAATTCTTGGTATTCATATTTCATTTGAAAGAAGGACAATGCTTGTTGCTGAACAATTTCTACAAAAATTGGTTAGGAAATGGAAAACATCCAGTTTCAACCGATGGAGGTGCGTGGTATCCACAAGCGTATAAATTCTTAAAATTATATCACCATCTTCATTCATCATATAAGAAAAGTATCATTGAAAGAACTACATAGTTTGTCAAAGATAGAACCGAAAGCTTTGATGATTATTTTCCATGTAGAAAGAAAAGGAATTGTAAATTAGAGCATATCCTGAACTGGTTTAATATGTTTATTGATATACATAATAGAATAATCAGTCTACATTGTTAAATGAACAGAGCCAATAAATAAATAGCAAACTTTAATGGTAACGTATTCCCGTATGAGGACATGTCATCTGCACAAAACAAAGCAATGGCTCGGAGATTTGTTCAAGAAATATTTAACGAGCGCAAAATAGAGGCGACAAAGAACTTCGTTACTCCTGATATAATTTACCATGGGGCATTCGAAGAGGTTAGGGGCTTGGAGGATTTCAAACAGTGGATGGCTGAAGATCTCTCGGCGTTCCCTGATATGCAGGTCACAATACTAGATGACTTTGGGGAACAAAACAAAGTTGCTATGAGGTGGACTGCGAAAGGCACTCATGAAAAGGACATTGCTGACCTACCGGCCAGTCACAAGAAGTTTGAGATTGAGGGGGCCGAGATTTTTCATTTTGAAGCAGACAAAATAAAGGAAGCATGGACTATATTTGATGCGCGTGAACTAGCCCAGTGATTGTAGTTTTTGAAAAGTCATATGTCTTATTTGAAACAGTATGACTATCGTTGTTTCGCTCCAAAAGAACAGTAAAATCAACATCAAGCCTACCCTAGGGTGGCGAATTTATCATAAGGCTGATGTTATTTGCCTCTTCTTCCTTAGTTATTCTAAACCATGATACTTTAAGATTAAACCTTTCGAGCAAATACTTTGGAAGGTAGAATTTTTCTGTATTGTTCATTATTACTTTTTGTGTTAAGACATAGTTCTGATCTACCTCCTGTACTTCGCCAAGCTCTTCATCGTTAATGTCTCTTGCATGTCTCTTTAAGGGAGCATTCTAATCCACGACTTGCGAAAAGATAAAAGAAAGACCAGAATAAGGATTTAAACCTACATCTTTTCCCCGACAATATAAAGCTTCTACAGATCGCAAAGAGTGTTTGAATCGTACTATTATAGCATTGAAAGTATAGATCCGGTGGCAGTCTTAAAGCTAAGATTAGCAAAGTGAGAAATAACACCAGAACAATATGAGCAGTCTATTTAACTACTTCAAGGTCAAGGTTGATGTCATAAAGCAAACAAGCAAGCTAATTTCTCTTTTTTTCATTCTTTAAGCAAGTTTTTTCATTTCTTTGTTAATTCTCTCTTGTAGTTCATATTTGCTTATTGTAAGAGAAAGAAAGAAAGATAGGAGAATTCAAAATCGAAATAATTTTGTAACCTTACTTTTATTGTATCATTCATTATTCTTTTATTTGTTCCTTTTGATTATTTCTTAGCTGCTTTAGACTTGGATTTAAATATGTCACCTACACCACCACGTTTAGTGGTTTCTTTTACTTCCATTAAGCCTCTAAGTTGATTGGACAGATCGATAGTTTCCTGCCTATAGTCTGCTATCTTAGCATCGTATCCTCTTGACACCTTACTGGCAGTTTGTTCATCTATCTTGTTTAAAATAGCTGATTCTCTGACTTCAGTTGAACGTTCAAGAGCACTATTATATCTATCTATAGCCATATTAAGTTTCAAGATGCTATACTGTGCATTGGAGGGGACATCCCAAAAAAAGGGCGAGGATATAGCAGCTTTTAGAGCACTATTAGACAGCTCCTCTGTTTGTACAGACAGGTTATTATCATCACTATTTCTATTGTCACTACTACTACTGCTGCTTGACGAAGATACGCTGTCAAGCAGCTGGCCATTTTCTTTCAATTCTCGGAGGACATGCTCAGACAATTGAATAGTATTCCTT
>JGI10213J12805_10014683_pt1 | contig 12582 bp, 6 predicted proteins | sample WisNatreferecore_FD_12805 | JGI IMG/M metagenome (IMG submission 12805)
TGAATTCGGTAATATTTCTTCCGATATGCAATGGACCCAATTCATCCTTGGTGATCTCTCTCACGATCTTTCCGGTCACCGTCAGGATCTGGATCTTGATATTGCTTGGAATTTCACTTCCGGTGATTGTAAATACAAAGGCGGTTGAAGTTGTGAACGGATTCGGATAGTTCAGCAGGTTCGAGATCATCGGCTTGCTGATAACACGGAATGTCACACGGTATTCAATTTCTCCGGCTTTATTTCCACTCCGGTCCTTTCCTTTAACGATCAATTCATACTCATCTCCCTCCGCGCTTATTTGATTCGTGAATTGAGGATAGAAGTCGATTGTTGCTGTGTTGTCCTGTCCAGAAACTGCAGGAACGAATCTCAATGTGTCATTATCAAAATTGAAACTTCTCAGCGTTCCGTCAGGATACCTCACCTGGATGGCTGTGAGTGCTGTATCGTTCAGCAGGAGGAACTTGGCATCGTCCTTCAGCTTGATAAGGATATGCGGCTTCGCCGAAACGATATCGCGATTGAGGATATGAACTCCATCGAAGGTCACATCCAGTAGCGGATTCACTTTATCTACCCGCACATAGAAATTCCGGTATAGGAAGTTATTATAATGGTATTGCTCTGGCTGATCATTGTCAGGATTAATATCAAGGAAGATGATATTGTGCTCCGGGTATTCCTTAGTATCGATATTAAAACGAACCACGATGGAATCTCCGCTTACAATTGCTTTATGCTTCGGCAATAGAATTGTATGCGGAACATTATTCCTGTCGAGAATGATCAATTTCACGGAAAGACTATCAAAAGCAGTCTTACTAATATTCTTAAACGCAACGGAGAAATTCAAAGTCTCACCCAATTCAAGTGTATCCCTTGTAGTAAAGTGAATATTCGGAGCTATCGCACCTTCTGGCACTGGTGAGTAATAAATTCTCCAGTACTTCAACTGGTACGGTGTAAGCGTAACCGAATCGAGATTGCGCATCCTCAGGCGCAAATAAGGGAACTGCACTGCATCAACAGATGATACATCAAAATTCTGCAAGGTCTTATCCAGTGTATACAACACCGTTTCGTTGTTGGCTGAATCCACACCAATCACATCTACCGTTGGGTTATCATCACTTGGGTCTTCCTTAGAATAACCTCTCCAGATTACTTCCTGCCATGCTTTAGCCGGGCCGAATTTTGGAGAAGAAATAATTCCTAATGTATCAGGTGTATTGGCATCCTTATTCAAAATAACCCTGTCATAAATTCCTTGCGAGAAGCTGAATGCCGGTACAAAACCATTGTCACCCTTCTTATAAACAAATACCCAACATCTCGGACTATTTATCGAATCGATCTGGGTAAAGCCAGCAGCAAGTAACTTATGGTATAGAGAGTTATTGGGGCCCCACAATGCGGTGTCTCCCGCCCAGGTTGAAGATCTCGAATTATTATTATGATAGTCAAAGCTCCTCACCACTACGAAATGTCCATTTGGAACAGAGTCCATCATATCCATCATTAGCTTCCTGCTTGCAGGCGTCATGTATGAGAATTCAAAATTGTACAGACGACCAGAAGCACAATTGGCTGGACCACTTCCAAAACGAAAAAGATTATTGTTGCTTGCATCCACGTTCTTCCAAGGCTTAAACGTTACCGGGTCGATAACGCTAAACACAAGTGACCGGCCAACGCAGGCGCTTCGAATAATTGCGTTTCCATTCAACGATACAGAGAAATCATCGTCATTGACACCAGAAGTTGGATACATCGCGTTCCTGCCAAAAATGTTATTTACTCGCAAACCATACTCCCATGTCCTTGAATTGGAATCGATCTGAATCCTTGTTACATCAGATTTCGAATGCTGGAAGAAATGCGACTGGTTGAAACCGTCATTGTTACCGGATATATAGACGAATGAAGAACTATTCCAATGATAATCTCCACCCGGAACCGGAACAAGTGATACGCGCCAGTAATAAACAGTGCTATCCTGGTAACTTATTCCAGGTACAAATTCAAGTACACCACCGATAGAGCTAACTGTTTTGCTGACCTTCTGTGAAGAATTGAATTTTTCCGTCGTGTCCATCTCCATCACATAGGATTTCTGCGTACTAAACGGATTTGCTGTAGAAGCAAAGAGTTTTTGTGCCGCATCGTTCACAATCGCGTATGTATACGGATAGATTGGTCTTGCCTCATCTTCAAAAATGAAGAAATCCTTAAACGCAGTGTTATTGTTCTCCGCCATCTCATCGATCGCGAGTTCGGAATCGAGCGTAACAGTGATCCTGTTTTGTCCTTTATCCCTTGTGCTGATAATGGGAATGGTAAGCGTCAATGAATCTGCGTACCGGATCCCTCTAATTTTATTTTTGAAAACAATACCAGTTGTTCCGTTAGGATAAGTTTGTTTTACCTCAACCAGCACAGAATCAGGAATTGCCTTACCTAGATTCACCATCTTGATCTTTACCTGAAAACTGCCTTCCGCAATAGAGATAAAGGCAGGATTCAATTTGATCAACGGCTCTTCAATAATATAGTCTGGTTTTGCCTGAACACTAAGTTTTAATGCGGGGTCTCCATGAACAGTAATCTCTTCAGCGTGCATTCTCGCATAATAATCGAACATACCAGTTGCATCCAACATGCCTTTTAAGGCATCGCGGTTTGTTTCTCCAATCGTTTTGCCGTAATCAGTTCTGCCGATGATGCTGTAAAGATTATTGAGATATAAATTCAAGTAATTGACAATTCCAAAGTGAGTACTTGCTACAAAAGCGATGCTTCCTCTTTGTTTCGCCAATACGAATTTTTCAGATAGTGTTTCGTTTACTTGAAAACGCTGCGGATAAAAAGTAAAAAAGTTACCTGCATTACAACCATTCACAAAGAAAACCGGATATTTTCCCTGATTGTTATATGCATTAGGATTGTCAAGATTGAATTCAAGCGTAGTTGAGGAAGAGTGTCCGAAATAAGTAAGCAGGCCTATTCCTTCAGTAAATAAAGACTGGATCTTTTCAGTTGTCAATTGTTCAACTGGGTTAGTAGAGGTCTTACAGAAAGTAGTCACCTTTCCACCAAAAAGCGTATCCTCTATCAATTGCTTATAAACCCCCATGTAATTACACAATACTGTTCCGAGGTATTGGTCACTTGCTCCCGTTACATGGACCACATTCTTCATCCATTCCCGGCCAGCCAGGGTGTTGGGCGAATTCTGTTGAGCGCTCTCATATTCCAGAACTTTTTCAAGATAGTCTTCGACTTCCTTTCCCACTACAGCCGATAAACGACCAATAGCTAATGTTGGGATTGGATTCAAAAGATCTGTTGTACCCAGCAAATTGTCCGATGCTGGAGAACCAAAGGTTGGCACCAGGTTGAGTCTGTCTGTGACAGGGTCGCTCTCAAAAAGTCGGCTTTCGTTATATGCCATACCTCTTCCAATCAAAAACACATTCTTAATTGGGGAAGGGAAAACAGCTTGAGCATAGCTAAGAAAATTCTTAACGGAAAGTGGATGATTCTTAATACCGAAAGCGAATTGGTCAACCAGCTGGTCCACTTCAATTACTTTTACATTAAATCCACCTCCTGCAGCTGAAGAACGATAAGCCCGATATTCATCAACCGGATTGTTGCCATGAGTTCCGGTATACAGGGCTGGATGAGAAATGATCAGGTAATTGCCCTGCTGTGCGGCATCGTTATAACGAATAAATGTTCGCTGGGTCAATCCCGCTATATTGGCAATGTTTGTGGCATCCTGACTTACTAAAACAAATTTGGTTTCCGATGTTGAAGCCGGTAAAACAAATCTCACCCTGCCTGGAACTGTTATGTCTCCAACGTAACGAGTACCAAAAGTCAGGTCGTATAAAACAGGAGCTACAGCTCCATAACTAAAATCAGCTATTTCAAGATAATATCCATCATTATCGGCTGGTAGCGAAAACTGAAAATTCGTTTGCCCTCCAAAATCAAACTCCCTCGGATATAAAAGCTCGTAATACGACATTACGAGGCGGTCAGTTGAAACAGGGGATGTATTATTTGTTTGGAAAGTGGCTAAACTTGAGCTGATCAATGACGTTGGAATTTCCACCTGTGCATGCAAATCATTAAAATAGTCCATTATCGTATCCTGTATCACAGTACCATTGATCCTTAACCGAACATTACGCGGGTTCAATGCGCATCCGGCTGAACCAAATCTCACGGTTGAGGTCGCCGGACCGGCATTCGATACATAAAGGTTGTTCAGTGTATGGGTAAGAGTCGTTGCGGGACTGACAAATGGACTTGACCAGAACTCACCTTTATCATACGATGAAGAAAATACATATTCGCCGACAACTGCTGCAAAACCCGCATTGATCCTACTCTTAAAATACAGGCTGGCAGTATGCATGAAATAAGGTTCAACGGGCAATGAATTTGATTCAACGTCATTTGGTCCGTCAAAGACCCTGAAACCCGATTGATTTGTATTAACACTGAGGAAATAAACTGCTGTATCGGTTATCAGGCTAATTGCCTTTGAGTGCTGGAAAGCTGGATCCCGATACATCGCATTATCCGGTTTACCATCATTTGCCTTGCCCCAAAACTCGATATATCCGTTTGCGGGAAGCACTCCACTGGAAACAGAAGGATAATAGGGCACCTGTTCACCATTGCGCCATAGTTCAAAGAATTCAACTGAAGTATTTCCAATACCTGCAGCATCTAAAACGGTTTTAGGGATTCGATATACTCCATCCTTTCCTACTTTGAATTTAAAGTAAGTCTGATTATGCTTGATCCATTCATTGTTAAATTGCTGGCCAGTAGCAGTAAGACCTGCCAAGACCAACAAGAAAGTAACAAATCTCTTCATAGTTATGTATTTCATTGCTCTCATGGGTTCGGGTTATTTGTTCTCCTTTTTCTTCAGGTTCACTTTCAACGAGATTACATGAGTATATAACGGATTAGCCTGATTAGCCAGGTTGGTAAATGCGTAATCGATAGTCACGTTAGAAATCTTGAATCCTGCGCCAATACTTGGCTGATAGATCCAGATTTTCTTTGTGTTGGTGGTATCATCATCATCCAATGCACGTTGGAAATTGTTTATACCAGTGCGCACATACAAGATGTCTTTCCAGGATGCTTCCAAACCAAGTTTCGGGTCAAAGCTTACTACATTTGTTCCGATAACTGTATTTCTTCGGCCGTCGAATGTGAGATCCATATTTGCTTCGGCCAGCAGGTTCATATTCTTATTCAACTTGAAATTGTATGCACCCCCGATAATAAGTTTTGGTGCGGTAAGCTCTGTAGACTTTACTGGAATTTCATTCTGCGTTACATAAAATACTTCACGCATCTTTTCATTGAGGTTATAGGACCATGCGTTGAATGTAGTGGTAACATCACGTGCAACGGCTCCCAATCTCCACCTTCCCGCAACGAATTGAACACCGGCATCAAAACCGAAGCCCCATGCTGAAGCGAAATCACCGGCTTTGCGGTGAATGACTTTTGCATTGATACCGCCGTTTAACTTCTTTCCGTTCTTTAAACTCACTTCCTGTGCAAGAGAAAAAAGGAAAGCATAATCAGCAGAAGAGAATGTTTGAATATTGCTGAAATTGATCGTGCCATCAGGCTCAACAAGGAAAATTGTATTGGGAATATCGTCTACGGCAAAACGAAGAACAGAAATACCCAGAACGCGTTTATTGTCTTTGAGGGGAAGTGTAAGATTTCCATAATCGTATTTTCCTATTCCTGCGAAATATTCCGCATGCATAAGATTAATCTGCGGATAGTCTTTAACGTTGACAAGACCCGCCGGATTCCAATAGCCCGAAGTACCATCGCTTACCGAAGCTATTTGGGCGCCGCCCATTGCAAGGCCTCTTGCCCCTGCGCCGATGTTTAGAAATTCGTTGGAGTATTTCCTAAACTGAGCGGATAAGGTTTGAGATAATACGATCAGGATTATCAGGATTTGGATACGTTTCATGTATACAATTTTCGAAATAAGCAATTCCATGTAATTACTACTAAATTCATTTGGATATTGAATCACCGGGGAGATTTGAATACAACTTACCTCTGATTATGAAGCACTTCTAACCGCCCAGGGTTAACTCTAATTAACGAATTTGTAACGAAATTATTGCATTCCCGAAGTAAACCTACGCGATATTCTTACTTTTGCACAATTCGTTGATTTACCATGCGATTTACAAAGGGTCGAACTCAGTATAATACGAGATTTGGGACCTAAAAGTTGGCAGCACCAAATCCCAAAATCCCAGTAAATAATGGTTTTCATTTATCCGAACAACCCCAATGCTTGATTATGAACCTCGTTGAAGAACTTAGATGGAGGGGCATGTTACACGACATGACCCCAGGCACTGAAGAGCAATTGCAAAAGGAAATGACCGCTGCTTACATCGGCTTTGATCCAACCGCGGACAGTCTTCATATTGGCAGCCTCGTCCCCATTTTATTGCTTGTCCATGTTCAAAAATCGGGACACAAGCCCATTGCACTTCTTGGTGGAGCAACTGGAATGGTTGGTGATCCCAGTGGAAAAAGTGAGGAAAGAAATCTCTTAAGCGAAGAGCAACTAAACCATAATCTTCAGGGGGTTAGAAGACAATTAGAGAAGTATATTGATTTCAATCCATCTCTGCCTAATGCCGCGGAGATGGTGAATAACTATGACTGGTTCAAGGACATCGGTTTTATTGAATTTCTCCGCGATATGGGCAAACATATTACAGTAAATTATATGATGGCCAAAGACAGCGTGAAGAAGCGTTTTGAAGAAGGAACGGGCATCAGTTATACGGAATTTGCTTACCAATTGATGCAGGGATATGACTTTTACTGGCTGTACCACAATAAAAACTGCAAGATGCAAATGGGAGGAAGCGACCAATGGGGTAATATGACAACCGGAACAGAATTGATTCGGCGTAAAGGAGGCGGTGAAGCTTATGTATTAACCTGCCCTTTGATTACCAAAGCTGATGGCGGAAAATTCGGCAAGACGGAAAAAGGAAATGTTTGGCTCGATCCGCAGAGAACTTCTCCTTATCAATTCTATCAATTCTGGTTGAACGCTTCTGATGCCGATGCGGAAAAGTGGATAAAGATTTTCACTTTTTTGAAAAAAGAGGAAGTTGACAAACTTCTTACCGATCACGTTAAAGATCCTGGTCTGCGAATACTTCAAAAAAGATTGGCGGAAGAAGTAACTGTGTTCGTGCACGGGCCTGAGGAATATGATAAGGCAATTGAGACAACAAATAAACTGTTCTCCAATCAAGCTGCTTCAGCTGATTCATTAAGTGAACAAGATCTTGAAGAAATGGAAGGAGTGGTAAAATTTGATTTCCCACTGGAGAAAATAAGAAATGGAATTGATGTGGTTAGTTTTCTTGCGGAATCAGGAAGTTTCCCAAGCAAGGGCGATGCGAGAAAGATGGTGTTGAATGGTGGGGTTAGTATTAACAGGGAGAAGGTGAGTGATATTTCAATGCAGATCTCTGAGTCAAAGCTTCTGCATAAAAAGTATATATTGATCCAAAAGGGTAAAAAGAACTATTACCTGATCAAAGTAAACGATTGAGTTTTTCTCTGTGTCCTATGCGTCTTCTTTGTGTCCTCTGCGTCCTGAAAAGACCGCATTATAGCGAGCTAATAAATTACAGACATGTTTAAGGATGCAAGTTTTCAGGACGCAGAGGACACAAAGAAGACGCAGAGGACACAGAGATTTATTCGACGTCGACTCTCTTCGGAATAACAGAACCTTCGGAAGCTTCCATAAGAAATTTTCTCTCCTTTATGAGGTAACCATTTCCTTTTTCACAAAAATGCACAATGAGATTTTCAACACTGATAGGATTTCCTTCAGGTATATCCGCAATATTGGAATGGCGTATATCGTGGCCATCGATGATGATCACTAACCCGCTTCCAATCGCTTCCATTTTGTTTCCTTCCGTGATCATGATGCCAGTATCTTCTCCTAATCCAATTCCAAGTGATGAAGGATTGGTCGCGATGATTTGTGCAAGCCTTCCGAACCTTCCTCTCTTTTCAAAATGCGAATCGATGATGATCTTATCGATGAATCCAAGGCCTGCGGTACTTTTTACTTCACCTTTCAAATGTGCACGCGTGGCGTTGCCTTCATAGATCATTGTGGCACTCATGGCCATCGCTCCTGCTGATGTGCCCGCGACAACTATGTCTTCTGTGAGATATCGCTCTTGAAGGATCTTCAAAAACTCTGTTCCTCCAAAGGTCGCGCTCAAACGCAATTGATTTCCCCCGGTAAACATTACTGCATCGCAATGCCTGATCCTCTCGATGTATTCATCATCCATCGCATCAGTCCTGGTGCGAATATGCATGACACCGATATTGGTGCATCCAATCCTGCCAAATGCGTCCAGGTAATTGTTTCCTATTTCGTGGGGAATGGTTGAAGCGGTAGTGACCACTTCAATTCGATCTTTCGGACCGCCGGATTCTTCGACAATTCTTCGAAGAATTCCCAGTTCAAAGAAGTTGAGATTATTCCTTTGTATTTCACCTTTTTCCAGATCGGTGCCCTTGTCTTCGGCTCCGCCGATGACTATTAGTTTTCCCTTAGGTATCGACATGAATCGTAACGAGTTAGTTCCGCAAATATAACGGGAAGGAAGTGAAATGAATTGCGTGCGGAAGAAAAAATGCTGGGAGGCAAGAGGAAACGTGGCTCTGAGGATGCATTTAAAAACTACTCCTCGCAAACTTCTCAATCCCCTCAATCAACACATCCAAATCCTTTGTTGTAGTATAAACATTTGGAGTTACACGAACGCCTTTAATATTTTCCCATTCAATCCCTACTGCATGAACTTTATATTTCTCGAGAAGAAAACTTTCCAGTTCAGATGGTTTCTTGCCTTCAACAGCTACCAGGCCAATTGCGCAACCAAAACCTGCTTTCATTGAAGTGCCTAATTTAACTTTTGGAATGTTCTTCACTTTTTGCATCCAGTAATTCTTGAGATAGAGCAAGCGTTCTTCTTTCCGCTTCCCTCCTATCATTTCATAAAACTCGATTGCTTTTTGAGTAGCCTGCTCAATAAAAAATGGCCTTGTACCAAGATGCTCGAACTTGCGGATGTCGGCTTTCTTTGGATCATCACTTGCAAAAAGCGGGTAGACATTAGAGATCTTATCTTTCTTCACGTACAACAATCCAGTGCCTATACTTGCACTTAACCATTTGTGTAAGCTGGTACCAAAATAATCGGCGCCTAATTCTGGGATAGTGAATTGGAATTGAGCAAAGCTATGTGCTCCGTCTACCAATACATCAATACCTTTTTTATGGGCTTCGTCTGCAATTTTCCTCACAGGAATAATCTGTCCGTTCCAATTGATGACATGAGTTATATGTACAACTTTTGTTTTTGAAGTGAATGCCTTGATATATTCATTCGCCATATAGTTTACATCCTCACTGGGCAATTCAAGATTTATCCAAACAAGCTTGATCTTATCTCTTTGTTCACGTTGTTTCCAGGCATTGATCATATTTGGATAATCCTGCTTTGTCAATACGACTTCATCACCTGCTTTCAGATCAAGTCCGAATATTACTGTTTCCAGTGCTTCCGATGCGTTGCGATGAATAGCGATCTCTTCTGCATCACAACCTGCAAGCTTTGCAAGATTCTTCCTCAATGGCTCTCTTCCCTGGTCGAGTATTCGCCACATGTAATAGCTCGGTGCTTCGTTGCTGTAATCATGATAGCGCTTCAGTGCGTCTTGTACAACTTTCGGTGAAGGAGCAACTCCACCATTGTTTAGATTGATCAATCCCGAAGAGCTGGTATAGGATTGTTGTACATAATACCAGAAATCTTCATCAGCCGCGAGTTGATCCGGTGGGACCATTGCAGTTTCTTCCAATGCTCGATTCAAATTCCGGCTCCATGCGGGTTGAGTTAAAGAAGCAAGGAATGTGGATGCAGAAAATATTCCCGCTTTGTTCAAAAAGGAACGACGATTAATTGACATGACCCTTAGTTGTACTTAAATGTAGCAAAAAAGTTCAAGCCGACGCCTGCCGATTTTAAGAAAGGATCAATAAATCCTGTGTCCGGAAAATGTGGTATTGATTGTTGAAATTGATTGGGTAGTCCCTGATTCCTGCCTAACCCTAACCTTTAATACATCGCCGGTATTCAATTTCAAGGTTGAACTGAAACTAATCGTTCGCGGCTGATCATTTATGGTTGCTTCTTTATAGTCAACAGATTCTTCAACCTTGGAACCATTAAGGTCGAGCAACACATAGAGAGTGGTGTTCGTGCTGGCAGCAAGACTCCATTGGATCTTTACATTGAACTGATACACCCCATCTGCAGGACTGGTGAAGTTTCCATTCGATGAATTATACGTAGCGATATCATCAAATTGTTCTAAATCGAATACTACAGTTGTTTCCACATTATTGCCAAGATTTAGTGGCGCATTATCCAATGACGCGTGAAAACCCGAATTATGAGATGGAAGGTATCTCCAGGAAGCTAAGCCAGCGGCATCGGAGGTGAGTACTCTTTTATCCGCCTGTGTACCATCAGTAATTTTTACATTTCCATTTACCTCAAGAAATGCTGTTGGGGAAGTACTAATATTGATCCCAACCTTTCCATTTGGTCCAGGATAACCGCCGGAATTTCGGAAGAGGAATTCCCTTGCAGAAAACTCGAGACGGTCGTCCAGACCGGTTTCTCCAATGGTCACATTATTCCCATCCCCAATCTTAAGAAAGCGATTATTAGCTGCGGAGGACCAGGCATTTATCCCGATCTTAATATTATTGTCCACCTGAAGTTTCTCCGTGGGGGTAGAGGTACCAATGCCGACATTATTCTGAGCATCCACCGATACACAATAGAATAGCAGCAGCACAAGGGCCAATTTTCTCATTTTCCTGCAGTTTGGCGAAAGATACATATTTATAAATATTTAGTAAATACGGGGAAGGTTAAATGACGGTTTCTTCGAAGTCGGAATGGAAATCTCCTCCGTGTCTCCGCGCCTCCGTGGTAAACCTCGCCTGCGGCGGGGGAACAGAACCACGGAGGCACGGAGGAAGGTTTGTACTGTACGTAAATAGCGTCTTCATCAAGAAAAAAACTTAAATTGAAAAACAACTTTCTGCTATGAAGATTCTTGAAATTAGGGTCATGAAGGGACCGAATTACTGGAGCGTCCGCCGTCCTAAATTGATCCAAATGAAGTTGGACCTGGAAGAAATGGAGAAGCATCCCACTAACAGTATTCCAGGTTTCAGGGAAAGACTTGAGAAGCTACTCCCCTCTCTATACGAACATCGCTGCAGTGTAGGCAAGTCCGGTGGATTTTTCCAACGCGTTGATGAAGGAACCTGGATGGGTCATGTGATTGAGCATATCGCCCTCGAACTTCAAACAATGGCAGGAATGAATTGCGGCTTTGGAAGAACCCGGGGTGCCGGGGAAGATGGGGTTTATTATGTCGTGTTCAGTTATATGGAAGAAGATGCTGGTATCTATGCAGCAAGAGCTGCGGTAAGAATTGTTGAAGCCCTGGTTGCAAATACCTCTTATTCACTCGATGAGGATATTCAAAAGTTAAGAGTGATAAGAGAAGATACGCGGCTTGGACCTTCTACTGGTTGTATTGTTGATGAAGCCGCTAAGAGAGGGATTCCCTATATCCGACTCAATAAACAGAGTCTAGTACAATTAGGATATGGTATTCATCAAAAAAGAATCCGCGCCACTATTGCATCTACTACTTCCAATATCGCTGTTGATATAGCTTGTGATAAGGAAGAAACGAAATCTTTACTTGAAGCTGCCGAAATACCAGTGCCAAGGGGCACAGCGATCAGAACAGAAGAAGGATTAAAAGAAGCAATTGAAAAATTCGGTTATCCGCTTGTGATAAAACCCATCGATGGGAATCATGGAAAAGGAAATACCACCAATATCACCACCTGGGAACAAGCAGTCAGAGCTTTTGAAGCAGCGAAAAGTTATAGCCGTAGTGTTATTGTTGAACGATTCATAACTGGTGTTGACTTCCGTTGTCTCGTTATTAATTACAAATTCATTTGCGCCGCGTTGCGCACTCCCGCATCCGTAGTTGGTGATGGGGTCCATTCCATCCAATGGCTGATCGATGAAACCAACAAGGATCCAAGACGCGGCTATGGTCATGAAAAGGTATTAACTCAAATTACCGTTGACCAGTTCACCCAAAAAATGCTGGATGATCTAAAATATACTTTTGAAACGGTTCCGAAAAAAGGAGAACTGGTTTTACTAAAACCTACGGCCAATCTTTCAACAGGTGGTACTTCTACTGATGTAACCGATGAAGTGCACCCGGCGAATATTTTTATGTGCGAACGCATTGCCAAAATAATTGGCCTGGACATCTGTGGTATTGATATCATGGCTTCTGATCTTCGTTCTCCTATAACCGAAAACGGCGGCGCTGTGC
>JGI10213J12805_10036656_pt1 | contig 12536 bp, 13 predicted proteins | sample WisNatreferecore_FD_12805 | JGI IMG/M metagenome (IMG submission 12805)
TCCGTCTTCCTCTATGATTAATTTCAACAGTAAAATTGTATCCTGTTCATCGTCTACTATTAGGGTCCTTTTTTTGTTATTTTCATTTGTAAACATAGTCTATAACACAACCACTTTTTTTAATATAGACTATTTTCGTAGTGACGATGATGATAATGGGAACAAATGTAATAACAACAGACTAACTTCAAACAATATTGTCTAATATCTTCTCCACCTACTTAATAAATCTGGTTTAACTTTGTTAACTATTAATGAAGGTGATGTTATTATAAAATAATTAACAATATTAATAATTGATCTTCTTTTTTTAGTGTTTGTTATTACTATTATTTTACTCTAACTCTGCCTTTACCCTTTGAACTAAATCCCCTGTTGTAACTGGCTTTTTGATAAAACATCCAAAACTCAAAGTAGGATATTGCTCTCTTAAGGCTTCCATATTCACTTCTCCTGCAGTAATATAGCAAACTCTAACATTGATATCCAATTCCAAAATCCGTGTAGAAAATTCAAAACCGTTCATTGTAGGCATGTTAATATCAATAAGCAATAGATCGTAGAAGTTTGGTTTGAATTCTGATAATGCTAATAGGCAGTAGTTATAAGTATAGACTTTGAAAAATGTCTTATTATCGCTTTTTTGATTTTCCATTTCTAAGGCTTTTTTGAATGTCAGAGTAATATCTGGGTCATCGTCTACAATTAAGATCGTTTTGATAAATGAAGATAAACTTGATTGTTCTTTTTGTTTTGGACTAGTGGTAAATGCTAGTTTGTGTTGTTGCTGTGGATTTTTCTTGGGAAAAGAAGTATCAGTAGTAACGACAGCAGCACAGTTGTGAACTATTGATCCATTACTATTAAGAAATATGCTCCCCCTTCTACCATACCTACCATTATGACGGCATATGAACGCCAAATCCACCTTTTTCGGATACATTATGCCCTTTGAGAACTTACCCTTAAAGGTATTGTTTTGTTGACTTGTTAGTCAAATCAATTTCAAAGAAAAAGTGATGATATCCATGAAATTTTCTATAAGGAACTTAGTATTTAACCGGACACGCGATGCAAGGAGGCTTTGTCAGTCTGGTCATCTTTTTTTGTTCAATTGCTGTTTCAAAGTTATGTCTTGTCATCATATCATTCATATCTCCTAGTTTTTTCCTTGGGCTTTTAATCCATATTCTTCTAAGGATGCTTTGGATGGATACAATGGTTTCTTTGGATGCTTTATGACTCCATGACGAAAATATTCTGTTACATAATTGGTTTGGAACTTGCCATTGCAGTAATAGCATTCGAATTCAAATTTTGGAGAATTGGCACGGTCATTTGGGTCATTTGATTGATTATTATTGTCGCTACCTAACCTTTCTGACCATACCCTTTTGGTTGTTGCCAAACTTTCAGTGTTGTTTTTCATCATCTTGGCTTGCATATCGCACGCTAGGTCAGTTAGGTCATTTAGGTCATTTGTAGTAGCGGTGTCACCTCTTGATGACCACACTAATGTCAAGGGTTTCAGTTGCGTTATGGTTATTCGGTTGCTGTCCATATTATCCATAAATACTCCCTTAAATCGTGATATCTCTTATTATCTCCAGCCATCAGGTTTCTGTTGCCCAAGTAGTGTTTCACCTGTATGTTCATCTGACATGCCACCTTTACTGCTTCAGAGAATGTTATAGGCCCTTTAATTTCCATTACAATATTGACAATTTCTTGCTGTGCTACGTCACGAGGGTCATCTACTATCTGTATAATATGGCCATACTGCAGCAGCATGACTCTGACTGATTCCATTGTTTCGCTAGCAGCTTCGCTGTCTATTACTGATTTGAGGTGAAGCCTTACATGGGATTCAGCTATTCTGTATATTGTATCAAATGTTGTTAGTAGCGATACCTTGAACTTTTAGTTTTTGCCAGAAGGAGTTTAACATAGTTATGGCTTCAGGCTTCAATTTTGGTTTGACAGCCTTTGCATACATAATGTATTTTATCAGGAAGTTGTAGTTGTGCTGTGGCCTTTTGCTGATCTCAATCTTTCTGTCAGCATATTCATTTATCTCCTCTTCCGATTTGGAATCTGTAAATCCATAAATCTGATCCAATCTATCCAGCAGGGTCCTGATAACAGGAATTTCCTCATCAGCTATTCTGTGTGATTCTCTCCAGTAAGCACCATGTGGATTGGAAGTTGCTATGATAGTAGTAGGCGAATCAATGTCCTGATGAATGCCATATTTGTCAATAGTGAACTTACCTTCTTCCATAATGTCCAGTAAAAAGTGCTGATCCACATAATTCATGGAGCCAATTTCATTTATTGCGCAGATAGCATTCTTTGCCAGCGGTATAGGACCCAGTCTTAGAATGGTATTTTCATTTTCTTTATCTATTATTGCAGTTAGACTTTTTACCGCTGGCGTTCTGGGCCGTCACATACCTGCTGTTTGGAACGAGTTTTGTCGCCTCCCTTGCAAGCAAAACTATCATTGCTGGCGTTTAATATAATCATACTTTATCACTGCTTCGATAATAGAGAAGTCAAAACTCTATTGTAAATGTTTAAAAATGTGAGAAGTAGGGGAAAAGAGAAAAGTTGCATAAATAATATATATACTAAAACTAAAATAGTGTATTTAGTCATGCCATTTAATCATGATGAGCTTTTAGATGATTTGAACCTTAAGATAATGGATATGTTGGGTAAGAATTCATCAATACCATTTGTTGAAGTAGCCAAGCAAATAGAAGTCTCTGATGCAACTATACATAATAGAGTTCAGCGATTAATCGCTGCAGGGATTATTAACAAATTTACAATTTCTGTAGATAATAGTCGTCTTGGTTATAACCATCTCGCATATATGGGGATAAACGTTGAATGTGGTTTTGTAGATGATGTTACTGATAATCTATCAAAAGTAGACGAAGTTTTAGAAGTTCATGAAATGCATGGTATATTTGATCTCTTTATAAAAATACGCGCTAAAGATTTAGACCAATTAAGGGATATTGTGCAAAATAAAATCTGTAGGTTTCCACATATTCTAGAAACAGAATTGATGACTGTTTTAAAAACTGGAAAGGAAGAGCATACTGCACTGTCTTCTCTGAAAAAAGATATTAAAGCTAGATTAAGTATGGGTTAACTAAAGCCAATTTAACATAAAAAGTCAATTTAGGATAATGACTGCCATGTTTCCCTTCTTCTTTTTCTAAAAAGTGATAGAGATAACATATACATACTTTGAAATAATCAATCACCTTTAAGTCTATCTGACAAATGTTAGCCATTTTTTGCTTAGCTTATCATCTTTGCCATAAACTATTAATTCAAACTTTTCTTTAAGCTGTTTGGTGATTAAACCTGCTTTTCTATTAGCAATTGATCTATTGTCAATTTCGGCGACTGGTTTTAGCCCGGCTGCAGTTCCAGTTAAAAATACTTCATCAGCTATATAGAGTTCATCCCTAGAAATATCACGTATTTCATAGGGAATTTTATATTCCTTTGCTATAACCAATACAGTATCTCTCGTAATGCCATTTAAAGCTCCAGATGTTATTGGTGGAGTGATTAAAACATTATCTTTTACAATGAATATATTTTCTGCACTAGCTTCTATAACCTTCCCATTTGTATTGAGCATAATTGCCTCATCAAACCCTGCTTTTAGTGCTTCAACTCTTGCAAGAGCAGAATTAGCATAGTTTGCCGTTGCTTTAGCAAGAAATGGCATTGTTCTACCATCAATTCTCATCCATGCAGAAACCATGAGTCGCACACCCTTTTCTTCTAGTTCTGTTTTTTCTTCTTCATCTTCTTCCTTTAGATATTCATCCCATTTCCAGACTGCAATTGCTACAGAGACTTTGTTAGGCAAAGGATTAACACCCATTTTGCCATAACCATAATATGCAATTGGACGCACATAGTATTCTTCCCCTCTTCCATTTGCATTTATTGTATCAATTATTGCTCTTTCCAATTGCTCTTTGGAATATCTGATGTCCATAAAATAGATTTTACCACTATTAATTAATCGATGAACGTGATCAGAGAGTCTAAAAACTGCCAAACCATTAATAGTCTTATAGCATCGGATTCCTTCAAATACAGCAGTTGCATACTGCAAACCATGTGTTAGAATATGGATTCTTCCTTCTTCCCAATCCACTAAGGATCCATCTATCCATATTTTTTTACCAGTATTCATACTGTTCTCATACTAGTACCACTATGAACCTTAGTACGCTTTTCATGAATTGCTTTTACTGCATTACCGACATTAGTGCCTGTGTCTTCTACAATAATTAATATCCTCGATGTTTCTTCTTGGGCATCCAAATTCAGGATGTTAATACCGTATTCTCCAACTGTGCTGCTAGCAGTTGACACAATTTTTGGCATTCGCCACATCAAGTCGCCAATTAGAGTGACTACTCCTCTTCCATAAACAACTTTTACTTTCGGATCATAGGCCCTAAAATGCCGCTCATGCCTTCTAACGTATTCTGCATCAAGGAAAAGCAGCCTCGTAATTTCTGTGTGATCCAGTCTATAAGGGGATAGCTCTACAAAATCGTGATATTGTTTATCCTTTTCTAACGATGCTATTAGATAAGACGCCGCGATACTTTCCATTCTTACAATTGCACAGTTCCTCCTCCCTGTCACAATCTTTACCAAATTATTATTATCCCTCTGATTATCAGCTTTAGTTGCTGCTGTTATATCGCGCTGAATTATTGTAACATTTGATGGATTGGTCATATCTGTAATAACTATAGGAATATCCACATTGTTATCATCTATCTCCCGTATAGCCACAGGGTCAAGGATCTTCATACCAAACATTCCGGCTAATCTGGCTTCGTTATAGGATAGATACTTTACATATTGTAGATTGTCTTTTACAATTCTGGGATCAGCGCTCAATACAGCACTATCCTTTTCAAAATCTATCTTGGTTTCATAGTGATCATGTAATAGGATTGCGGCATCTGCAGCTGTTCTGTCTGAACCTCCGCGCTCATATGTTGTTTCAAGTCCATCGATAGTTTTACCTATGAAACCTCCTATTGATACAACTTCATTGTGCTCAATTAATTCAACCAGATGGCTACTATTTTGTTTTGATTCACCTGCCATAAAGTTAGCAGCCTCAAAGTTATCATCAGTAATTATTGGCCATCTTTGTATGTCCACATGATCTGATCTAATTCCATAGCTTCGCATAACGTAGTCCATAAGGTAAGACATTGTAATCTCGCCACTATATGCCAGCGTCCTTGACCTAACTACATCAAAAAACCGCCTATTCTCTGCTGCTTGTTTTAGTGAAATTATTACTTGGCGGTTAAATTTTTCAAGATTTTTGATGAATTCATTATGATATTTCTCTTCAGAGATGTATTTAATAGCAATTTCTTCATATACTTGTCGCAAAACATCAATTTCTACAGGATTAGAAGAAGCATAATTTTTTCCAACCCTTATAGCAACGTCAGTCATCGAGCACACTTTTTCTTCATAATTGGTAAGAGGAGCAGAGAAGACGGCAAGTATCTTAGTATTTTTGTCTTTTATTATTTGTTTTAGTCTATCGATAACCTTTGGAAGTAGCATACCATTTATTCCAAGTGCACTACCACCAAATTTAGCAATTGTAACAGAAGTCAATTTACTACCTCACTATACCTATCCTATTGCGCTGAATGTCCAGTAACTTATCCCCATATTAAAATATTCAAAATAGTTGAATCGCCTTAATAATATATGACATTTGATTCAATAGAATATTCCATGCTTTAATATAATCCAGTAAATAATTTGCTATAAGACATCTAGTACAAACCTACGTGGTTAGCTTAGACTATATTTATTTTTTAATGCCTGTGAAGCATTATACAAACCTAGGTATTGTATGTGATCTCCCTGTCTAGTAGTCGTTAACTAAAAAGCAGAAGTGTAACAGTCCTGAACGATTTTTGCCACAGATTCTATTGAATGATATTTTTTGACATAATCTGATCCTTCTCTTCCTAGTCTTTCCCTTTCAGAATCATCTTCAAGTAAACTCTCTAAATCCTGTTTAAAGGAATCTTGGGTTGTTCTACATACTGGAGGTTTATATTTTTCATATAAATTGTCGGAAACATAGGTAATGACAGGTTTACCCATAGCCATGCCTTCAAGTTCAAATTTTCCAAACCATCCAACGTCTGGCAGTATCTTACCAATTAATATATCACAAGTACTAATAGCTTGTAAAGCCTGGATATGAGGAAGACGTAAAATCTCTACTATTTCACATTTCTCCTCATTCTGTAATTTGGTTAGTGTATTAGTATAGTAATCAGTTGATGAGAAATTTTTGTAGTATGGGTAATGGGCTATTCGTATTACTGGTTTACTTTTTTGGTCCTCCGCCTTGTTCTTTATCGATGATGAAATTGATTCTTCTATTTCGACAATATCTATAGGAGTTGGAAGCCATTTGCCATTTGGAGCATACTGCAGTAAATCTGGTGTAGAAACTAAACAAAAACCATTATCATATTTTCCCCGAAGATCTCCGCCATGATAATGTTTAAGATATGCTTTCTCTTTGTTTCGTTTCTCCAAACTTCTCTTTAATGATCCATACGGATAATGATAGTGCCAAACTTCATATTCTTTTAATTTTTTGAAGAGCTTCAACCTGGCAAAAGGAGATTTATAATTAATCATAATACCTCCAAATTGTGAATGAATTATGTTGTTAAATACAAAGACATTTACATTATGTCCGTGCCTTTTTTGTTCTTCTGCAAGTGTGGAAGCTATTCCTGAAGTATTGTTTATGTGCGCTATCTTCATAATCTACACGTATTTTTGCAAAAAAAGATAATATCACCTTCTATATGTTTACCTTTATCATGCTACCAGTAGTTTATCTATACAAACATTGATTAACAATACAAATCAAATTAATTTAGTTAATTTATACGATTGATGTTATATTGTAATATTTCTTTAACATAGACTGTATAGTTGATATATGTTTAGGGCCTACAAAAATATTCTGCTATGTTATTACTGTTGAATCCTTGCAAACTAGGAGGAGGCGGATAAATTTAAGAGGGCTGAGATATTCTGAGCTGCCTCCCGAGCACGTGTTTTCCAGAATGCCTTATAAAATGTATCCATTGATTTTTTAAGAAATTGTTGTTGGTCCAGTCATTCACTAGAGTTTCTTTTATATGGAATCAAACTTTGAAAGTGATTTCCACAGATACCAGACAGCTATACTTCGATAAGGTTTCCATGGCTGGGCTATAGCCAGCATTGTTGACGGCCTAGGAAGTTCTGGAAGTGAATATATTCGTTGCATTGCTTTTCTTATGTCTAAGTCACTAACAGGCAAACGTCTGATCTTCTTAAACAAAGTATCAAAAACATTTCTGCTGTCCACCTACTAATTCCTTTTACTTGTGTCAATTGGTTAACAACATTTTCATCTGTCATTTTATACAATAGTTCTAAATTCAATCTTCTATTCACGACTCTTGAAGAGAGATCTTTTATGTATTTTATTTTCTTCTCGATAAACCGGCTGAGCCCTTCAGTGCCTCCTCAGAAGTCCACGGAATTTGCTTAGGTGAAGGAGGTGAATTATGGTAATAACTAATAAATCTGCTATGTATAATCTTTGCAGCAGTATCAGCTATTGCTGGTAGATTATTGATTCTACTAATGACTGAAAAGGATCCTTACGAATTTTAATTGAATATTTTCCAACAGACTTTATTACCTTGCCCAAGCGTGAATTCACTTGAGATAGATAACTGACATAGTTTGCACGCACATTAATTTAATTTTATGTTCATATCTAATATACATTAAATCTTTAGGTACTCAAATGGAATATTCCAAAGAAGCAACACATTAATTTAGAGAAAAATTTAACACAAATAAAGGCTCTCAAAACAAAATAAAAAATACGCAGAAAATAAACTAAAAAATTTTCTCAATTCTATTACTTGCTTTTACTTCCTTTTCCCTTTTTCTTTGATTTACTTTTAGTAGCCATCTAATCTGTAGACAGATTACTTCCTTTTATCTTAGTCGATACATAATAATAGAATATATTACAATATACATTGGTTATTTAAAATCTTTCTTTTTATACCATATCTCAATGTTCTTCCACTTCTAATTACATTTATCATATTCGTTAACTCTATGATTTGCAATCTGACTTAGAGGAAGAGTATTTTTACAAAACAAATTTAATATTAAAAAGGATAGAAGGTTGTTTATGATTGTGTATTTCACTTCAACCAATTTGTATCAAAAATGATGAGAAATAATTGTATAATAATCAGATGTTAATAGTACATAATTTTTGAAGACAATATTTCATGGTTTCCAGTAGTATCGTCTTCCCAGAGTAGGTGCATGCCGTTTTGTCTAGACACTGCAATAGATGGGCATTCAGAAATACCCTCATTATTGCTTATATTTTTCATATTATCAAATCTAATCCCTCCGTTATAGCTTGTTTTAATTAATATTTCCTCATTTTCATTTGTTGAAAGGCTCCCTTGCCATGTAATATGGATATTACTTTCGTGGGTAAGTATTTCTACGTTCTGTGGATTTTTAAAATTATCTGCAATTACATCTATATTTCCAAATGTATTGCCATTATCAGTACTCCTAGTAAAGAATATACTGCCATCATCAGTTCTGACATTCTTATGAGAAGAGGAAGAAGAAGGAACAGAGCTACCCCATACTACATACACATTATTTTCATATGCAGCTATTTGGGTTTCGCCAAAGTTTTCATCACTATTCAACCTAACTGCATTTCCAAATGTATTGCCATCATCAGTACTCTTAGCAAATAATACTCCGCCATTATTTTTTTTACCACTAAGTATTTCAGAATTCCATACTACATACACATTATTTTCATATGCAGCTACTTTAGGGTAGGACAGCTTTCCTGCATTTGTACTTATAGTTTTTGTATCACCAAAGCTGGCTCCACCATTTGTACTAGCCTTAAATAATATGCTGCTTTTCACATCAGAACTATGGTCTAACCATACTACATACACCTTATTTTCAAAAATAGATATCTCTTGATTATGTGAATCTCCAACATTACTGCTTATAGTTTTTGTACCACCAAAGCTGGCTCCACCATTTGTACTAGCCTTAAATAATATCTCTCTATTTGCAGGTCCATTATTATAACCATCCTCATCAGCCCATACTACATACACATTATTTTCATATGCAGCTATCTGAGGATGTTCAGAGAATCCACTATTATTACTTAGGTTTACTATCTCTTCAAAGCCAGCTCCATCATCGGTGTTCTTTTTAAAGAGTACGTCGTAATTTTTGTAGTTTTTTGCAAAATTGTTGTCCTGCCATACTACATACACATTATTCTCATATGCAGCTATCTGAGGATAAACTGAATCTCCAACATTGCTGCTAATATTATTAAATTCGATTTTGTAATTGTCATTAGTGGTAGTATGGTCCTGTGAATATGCTGACGGTATCGGATTATATACAAGTATCATGAACACGATAGTAATAATCAACGATAGTAGTAACCTTGTCAGAGTAGTAGTCATTACAGTAGTTTTGTTATTCTATCTTTTATACTATCAGTTCTCTTTTCTCTTGTAGTCATTCACCACTATATTTTGTTATGATAATGCAAGGCTAAGCTTGACTTATACAATTGCGTTCTTACCAAAAACTACTACTAGGTACTCTATTACTTAGTCACTGACTTATCAGTTGTTACCTCTTGATAAGAGGTTTCCTTTATCAATCAAAAATTATGCACACTTTTTTACAGGATAGTACAATCATCTCAAAAAAGTTTGCATTTATACTATATGTTCACCTTTTTACAAAAATTTACATCTGCTGCTAGGCATATAATTTGGATCCAAGTGCATGATGTTAAAAGTAAAGTTGTCCATATTATACAGTAATATGGATCAGAAGATCAATAATGGTACTATTGAGAATAGGGAACAACAACAAATATTGCCAAGTCACTGGACTCAAGTGATAGGACAACTTTTTATAAATTAGTAGGCAAGAACATGCTATGACCTATAATCTTGAAAACCTAAAAATTGATATCCCAAGAACACAAAGTCCTAGTGGTAGAGAGTTGGATAGTGAAAAGCGGACACTTAATGGTAGAATAGTTATAACTACTAAAACATATCAAGTGGTGGCGCTTAAAGATATATGTTAGGAAATGATCACCTTCATATAGATGAGAATGATCTTATAGCAGATTGGATAGTAAAAGCCATGAAATCCGCAACAAGCGGAACAATTAAAATTGATATGGAAAATAAGCCAGCAGCTCAAATTGATGTATCTAAAGATAAGATAGCAGTTAATCTTCTGCAACCAGCATTTTTCAGAGCTCCAGATGATGAAACAGGGATATTTGATAAGCTACAAACATCAAAAGAATTTGCACGTAAACTAACTGATAATGGATTGACATTATCAATCCTTAGGAGAGGAAAAGAAGCTATAACTTTAGGAAATGAAGCCAAGCCAAAATTGTCAAAACTAATAACAAGAAGTGACGACATGCAAATAAATAGTATAAAGGAAGCTACAGGTCTAAAACGTGACTTTAAAGCAGACAAAGAAGAAGAAGATGATAATAGTTTAGAACTGCCAAAAAAGTATGATTAACTAATTGCGTTCATTAACCGTTTCATTTTCATGAGGCACTATTCTATGCTTTATCTGTTATTACTTATGTTACTGCATTAACACAAGGTAACTGCCATTATCTAAGTTAACAACTCAAGTTAAATAACTGATATCTCTTCAAAGAGATATTGACGCAGCAAGTCTTAAGTTCAAATCCATACAAAAATTTCATTGAATCCATAAAAGCCGAAGCAACCAAGACAGACTATATAAAATCATTGAAGGCTTTTATGCAGTTTTGTGGGCTAAAACCCCTGATTATGACTCACTTTTCTTTGATTATGATGTGAAGGTTATTCAGTCACGTATTATTGACTTTATAATATATTGTAAGAATACGCGCGGGTTATCACCTGCTGCAATTAATCTATATACTGCAGCTCTTAAAAAATGGTATATTCAAAATGATATTCTCACAATTAATTGGGCTAAGGTTAATAGCTATAAACCCGAATTCTCTCGCGTAGTTGAAGATGAAGCCTATACCAGAGAGCAAATACAGAAGATGGTTTCAATATGTGACTTGAGAGATAAGGCGCTGGTCCTACTTTTAGCATCTACAGGTTGCCGCATTGGTTCAGTCCCTAAGTTAAGGCTGAAAGATCTTGTGCCAATAGATGAATACGACATATACCAGATAACAATTTACAAGAAGGCTAAGCAGCAATATATCAGCTATTGCACCCCAGAGGCGCGCACTGCTATTGACGCATACATTTCATATCGTTCCCAATGTGGTGAACGGCTCAATGACCAATCACCATTATTTAGAAAAAGGTTCAATAGGTTATTGCCATTAGAAGTTAGTATTGTCAAGCCCATTACTACATGGGTTATTTACTGGGCCCTTATACAATTACTAAACAAATCAGGTGTAAGACCAACTGTTAAGATGACTGAGGGCCAACGCGCACCCAAAAGAACACAACTAATGATTTCGCACGGTTTTCGCAAGTATGTTATCTCGAATTTTATTCGTGCGAAGCTAGAATATAATGCGCGTGAGCGACTAGTTGGACATAGAAAAGGACTGGGGTTAGATCAACACTATGATCGACGACCCGAAGAAGAAATTATGGCTGAATACATAAAGGCAATACCATTTCTTACAATATCCCGAGAAGCTCAATTAGAACAGCAGATTAATGAGATGGAACAAATTCGTAAAGATGATCTCGAAGAATTACGAAATGAAATTGATGGACTGAAACGGGCTATCAATAATCACCACTAATAGTAATAATATTGCTTCTGCTTTTTATATTCCCATGTGTTAGAGTTTCTTTTTCTAGGTTTAGTTCTTAGTCTCGTTCGGCAACTGGGATCTGGACAGTACAGCTTATTATAAGCCTCAGTCTTTAATACCGATTCGCCACATTTTCGGCAATAATATCTGGTATTATAATCAATGATTGTCATTCTTTGTATTTATGTTTGTATTTGGTGTCAACGCTAATTTAACAATAAATTCGTTCATGCGTGCGGGCAAGGGCCATAAGATAAGATTTCACTTACCCAAGAATTTGGGTAAGTGATTTTTCTTTTACTTCGGCGCGCCAAATAATAATATTATTTTTGTTCTTGTTCTAATTTTTCTTCTATTCCGCTGCTGATGCCTAGCCTTTTAATAATTTCACCTAACCTTCGATCCATTTCAATTAATCCGTCCCTATTTCTTTTTAATCCATCAATACCGCCAAATTCTCTTTTAACTAAAGTGTATATCTCTTGCTTTTCTCTTTCTTCTTTTTCTAATTCAG
>JGI10213J12805_10068188_pt1 | contig 12396 bp, 5 predicted proteins | sample WisNatreferecore_FD_12805 | JGI IMG/M metagenome (IMG submission 12805)
TGTCCAAGTGAACGACAAAGTTTTCAATTTTCAACTGGTACTTACTTCGAATTTGGACATTCCTTGTTCCTTGTTGGATATTGTATTGTCAATTCTCAATTATTCCTTGGTCATTACAGTCCAGTCGAATTGATAAAGTTTATCAAAGACGCGGTATTCTTCACCTTCAGCTTCTTAAGAATATTATGCCGGTGCACTTCAACCGTTTTGATGGAAATACCCAGCTTGTCGGCGATCTCTTTGGAGGAAAGTCCATCCTTGATCTGGTTGATCACTTCAATCTCTCTTTCGGAAAGCAGGTTTAATCCCCCTCCTTCATCCTCTCCCAACATCTGATCGGATAAAATATTCTTTACTTCCTGGCAGATATAAATATTTCCTTCATTCACATCGTTAATGGCATCGATCATTTCCTGGCGCGGTGAATTTTTGGTAACATAACCTCTGGCCCCGAGTCGCAACATCTTTTTCGCGTATGCGGGTTGAGAATGCATTGATACAGCGATAACTTTTGAACCCGGTGAAAATTTGCGGATCAATTTTAGAATATCAAATCCATTGAGGGGAACCATATTAATATCGAGAAGAACGATATTGGGCCTTTTCTGTTTCGCGATTTCAACTGCCTGCTCCCCGTCACCTACTTCAGCGATTACGTCGAAATTCTCATCTCGCCCAAGCAGGAATGACCAGGTCTCACGAATTAATGTGTGATCGTCAACGATCATTATTGAGATCTTTGCCATACTCGGTTGGTTTTATTCACTATTCTAAACCAGGGTACAACCTTTTTACCATCGCTGCTACAAATATCCAACTTTCCTCATTCAAACACCCATTGTCCTTATATTAGTTGGCATTGATAAGTTCTTTTTGATTTACGCACAAAATGGGGTTACCTCAGGCGTTTAAAAGGCTACCGGCAAACCGAACGGTTTACGGTATTTTCTTACGGTTAACCGTTAAATCACACGGAGCGGCTACTAAACATAACGGGGGCGTATAACCTTAGGAAATCGTCAATATCCCCGGACATTCTTTCCCTCCATAAAATTAATAAAGGCCTTATTGACAACTCTATTTCCACCCGCTGTGGGATAGTTTCCGGTAAAGTACCAGTCACCGGTGTTAGTTGGACATGCGGTATGAAGGGTTTCAATAGTCTGGAAGATCACCTGCACGGGGATTGGGAGGTCTTTGGGCGTGATCAACTCAGCAATCTTATTGGAAAGTTCTTCTGTAGAAAAAGGTTTATAAACCTGCTGTACGATATTCTCGGAGTGCAATTTCCCTGTTCTAGCCAATTCCTTACAACGCTCATACAATTCCTGCAGGCAATGTTCTTTTCCTTTGTCTTTCCATAATGCAACAGCCGCCCGGAATGCAATGAAATCCCCGAGCTTGCTCATATCAATGCCATAACAATCAGGGTATCGGATCTGTGGCGCAGAAGAAAGAATGATGATCTTTTTAGGCTGAAGACGGGCCATCATCCGAACGATACTTTCTTTCAAAGTGGTGCCACGTACAATGGAATCGTCGATCACTACCAAGGTATCGGTTCCTTTTTTCAAAGTACCATAAGTGATATCATAAACGTGCTGCACCATTTCATTGCGACTGCTATCCTCTGTGATGAAGGTGCGAAGCTTTACATCTTTTATTGCAACCTTCTCAACACGAATCCTGCGATTGATCATTTCACTCAGCTTCTCTTCGTCGAAATCCTTACCCCAGGCCATGATGCGCTCGAGCTTTATCTTATTCAGGTAATCTTCCATTCCTTTCAACAAGCCATAGAAAGCAACTTCAGCAGTGTTCGGAATAAAAGAAAAGACGGTATTCTTCAGATCATTGTTGATTGCATGCAACACCTGTTCACTCAAATAATAACCCAACGAACTTCTTTCACGATAGATCTTTTCATCACTTCCGCGTGAAAAATATATTCTCTCGAAACTGCAGGCCTTTCTTTCTTTAGGTTCAAGCAGTTGTTCATTCAATACAGTTCCATCAGCTTTTACAATAAGTCCTCTACCAGGCATCAATTCATGCACTTCATTTTCTCCAACATTGAATACCGTACGAATAGCCGCTCGCTCAGATGCCGCAACAACCACATCATCGCTTACATAATAATAAGCTGGCCGAATGCCGTGCGCATCACGGAATACGAAGGAATCACCGTTACCGATCAGGCCTCCAACTGTAAAACCACCGTCGAAAAGATTCAATGCTTTTCTTAAAAACTGCGCAACATTGAGATCGCCCGGACCTTCTTCGTCCGATTTAACCAGAAAATGATGGATCACTTCCATCATTGCGGCAAGATCACTTTGCTTTTGGAACTCACCCGGTTCGAGATTTACTAAAGCGAATAGTTCATCCGTGTTCACCAGGTTAAAGTTTCCTGCAAGCGCAAGGTTTCGTGCGGGAATGGTATGTCTCTTTATGAAAGGATGACAAAATTCAAGATTATTCTTTCCCTGCGTACCATATCGAAGATGGCCAAGAAGCAGTTCACCCAAAAAAGAAATATGGCCCTTCATCAATCCCGGGTGATGGGTGATATCGCTCTGGAATTTCTCCAGTTCCTTTACTTCATTATTAATGCGGGAGAAAATATCGACAATGGGTTGATTGGCATTGCTGCGGATTCGTTGAAGAAAAGGGTAACCGGGTTCAACAGTTAACTTTACAGCCGCAACACCTGCGCCATCCTGGCCACGATTGTGCTGTTTTTCCATGAGCAAGTAGAGCTTGTTAATGCCCCACATTACTGTTCCATACTTCTGCAGGTAATATGAAAATGGTTTTCGTAAACGGATAAATGCAAGGCCGCATTCATGTTTTATCTCATCGCTCATTTAAAACTCCTCTTAAAAAGGAAGCGCAAATTTAAGCCGATTTTCGACAATAAACTGAAGTGTGTAAAGGTGATCGTAAGGAAGAATTTCTTGATTGGTTTCTAGGGGGTTCCGGCTTGCCCGCACAGTACTGTGGGGGCTTGGTTTCAGCCTGTCGGAAGTCCTCGCAATCGCACCGCGGGAAGGCAAAAAGAAAAACCCCCACACAGTCTTCATAGGTATGGGGGGATGGTTTTTTCGTTTCAGGATATTGGACCCAATTTCTTACTGCGAGCTGGTTTTCACAGTATTGGACGGTTTCTTTTCACAGGATAATGATCTCAAGGATACTGGATTTTTTTGTGTCTCTGGGAATAAATATCAGTTAAAATCCTTTCTATTCATAGCCTATACACGATCAATTCAGAGTGTTAATTAGATAATTCAACAGGGTTTAATGGTTTTCTCCTATTCAATTAAAAAGCCTTAGAACTAATACGTATGCTGTTCACAGGTGAACACCGTATTTCCTACATGTAGGATGCTGTGCTGTTGATGAAATTCACCAGTGAAGCTGAATTCTTCAACTTGAGCTTCTTAAGAATATTGTGACGATGCACTTCAACAGTTTTCAATGAAATATTCAACTGCTCAGCAATTTCTTTAGATGATAATCCTTCCTTGATATAATTGATGATCTGAATTTCTCTTTCGGTGAGTGAATTCACATTTGGCATATCCTTATTCTCTTCCAGTACCAGCTCAGAGATATTATTCTTGATCTCTTCGCAGATATATTTATTACCATTCTGCACCTCAAGGATTGCTTTGATCATTTCTTCTTTTGAAGAATTCTTGGTTACATAACCCTTAGCGCCAACTTGCAGCATTTTCTTTGCATAAGCAGGTTGCGAGTGCATTGACACACCAATTATCTTCGAACCAGGAGATACCTTACGGATCTTTTCAGTCGCTTCGAATCCAGAGATCGGATTCATATTGATATCCATTAATACGATCTGTGGGCGCTTTGCCTTTGCCATTTCTACGGCTTGTTCTGAATCACCGCATTCCCCTACCACTACAAAGCGAGAATCATTGTTAAGAATGTAACTCCAGGTTTCACGAATCAACTTGTGGTCATCTGCAATCAGGACGCTGATCTTTTCCATTTTCTAATTTTTAAATTTTATTAAATTGAATAGGTACATGAATTTTCATCTTACAGCCCTTTCCGGGAGCCGTGACTATATTTACTTCTCCATTAAACAATTCAGCACGGCTGGAAATATTCGAAAGTCCCAATCCCTTCTTTCCTTTCACATTCTCCAAAACGAATCCCTTTCCATCATCACTGATCGAAAGGTCGACCGCATTCTCTTCCATCACCAGTTCTATAATAAGGTTCCGCGCTTCCGCATGCTTCAACACATTATTCGCCTGTTCCTGCGTAATGCGGAACAGCATGATTTTTTGCTGTTCGCTAAGCACCTGGTCAATCGGACCCTGGTGATAAAATTCTATGGATAGTTTTTTTGTGGCTCTTATACTTTCGGCGAGGTCATGGAGCGATTCAACTAAACCAAGGTCATCAATGCTTGAGGGTACAAGCGAACGAGAGATCGTTCTGATCTCATTGATTGCATCAAGAATATTCGATGAACTTCGATCGATGAGGCCAATTCGTTCTGCCTCATCATTCTTGGCCAGCTCCAGGTATAATCTTGCCGTAGACAATATCTGGTTCACATTGTCGTGAAGCTCTTTTCCAATCTCAGCTCTTTCTTTTTCCTGAGTTTCCACCATGGCCTTGGCCACCAGTTTCTGTTTATCGATCTCCTGCCTGAGCAGGGTCTTTTCCATTTCCTTTTTCTCGGTAATGTCCTGCATCGAGCCGATCATTCTACTGATCTTGCCCTGCTGGTCGTAAATAAAGAACCCACGGTCATGTACAAGCGCATAGGAGCCATCGGCTTTCTGGAAATGATATTCGTCTTCCCAGATCTGAACATTGTTCGAGCCAATGAATTTGTAGAGATCTCCGAGCACTCTCGAGCGATCAGCCGGATGAATCCTGGATTCCCATTCGGAATCGACATTGTTATAGCCGGGCCGATGCCCGAACAGAGTATAGAATCCTTCTCCGAAATACATGGTCTTGTTCACCATGTCCCAATCCCAAATCGCATCATTGGTCGCTTTCGTAGCGAGCAGATAACGCTCGTTACTCAACTTGATCATCGCTTCGGATTTCTTGTTTTCTATGATGATGCGCAAAAGATTTACTACCCTGTCCAATACTTCCTGTTCAAACGCGGATGGTTCTTTTGGATAAGAATAGTACGCGGCAATAGTTGCCAGCGGTTCATTTGAGGCACTTAATATCGGGAATGACCAACATGCGCGGAAATTCAGTTGGCGTGCCACTTCTTCAGCTCCCACCCAAAGTGGATCGGTCAGGACATCGGAAACAATTACTTTTTCGCGACGGTACATTGCCGTTCCGCAGGAGCCCGCAGCGGGTCCGATTTGCAATCCATCAACGCATTTCACAAATTCAGGTGGCAATGATGGACCAGATAAATGGCGTACGGTTTTTCTATCCTCTTCAAGAGTAACTACCGAACAACGCATTCCCGGGAATAATTTTTCAATTCCTTCAAGGAAATAATTCACCGTCACATGCAGCATTACCGATGGACGTGCATTGATCTCCAACACTTGCTTCTCAAGATTCAACAGCGTCTCCTGTTTCTTTCTTTGAGTAATATTTCTTAGATAAATGAAGAGACCCTGCATGGAAGGATATGCGCTGGTCTCAAACCAGATATTCTGCTTTTCAAAATAGTGTTCCTTCACCAATGTTTCATTCTTTTGCATTGCAGCAATGAACTCTTCATAAATATCTACAGCTAATAACTCGGGGAACACTTCAATCATATTTCTCCCGATCGCATCCATTGCCCTGATACCGGTATATTTTTCAAAGACCTGGTTCCATAAAATGATATTGAAATCCTTATCCAAAGCGATAAATCCATCAGTAATACTATCGAGTATGCTCGTTATGCGATCAGAATACTCTCGCAATTGTTGCTCATTTCGGATCAATTCGAGGTCTGCAGTTTTCTTTTCAGTTATATCAATGAATGAAGACACGACCGCATCCGGTACGATCTTCTGTTCAGAATAAAAAATTGGTTCTGTATTAACAGAGAGCCAGATTAGCGATCCGTCTCGTTTATGGAGTCCCAAAACAACATTCTCAAAGGACTGTCCGGTTTGCAATGAAATTACAGCAGGTTGTTGTTCCAGGGGGAATGGCGTACCATCGTCGTGAATTCCATTCCATTGCTGAATTGAAGCAGGATAATTGTTCAGTTCCTCCTTTGATACACCCAATATTTTCTCAGCACTTGTATTAGACGCAATAATATCTCCGTTGCGTGCTTGCACGATGATTCCCTCGCCCAATGCATTTACCACTGAGCGATAACGCTCTTCACTAATTCGTAGTGCATCTTCAGATTTACGTCTATCCGTAATATCTCTATGTATGCCTGCCAGACCAATAGCCTCGCCAATTTCATTCTTAACAATGGAAAGTGAAGTATTCAGGTAAATCCGCTTTCCATCACTCCTGTCAACATAAGTATCTCCAGACCAACTTCCTTTCACGAATATTTCCTTCAACACCTCGTCTTTTGTGATTCCAATGTATTGATGGTTGAGAACAGTGTTTGAGGATTTCCCAATCACACTTTCCTTCGAAATGCCATAGATGTTTTCGGCTGCTTTATTCCAGGAAACTATATTAAACTGAAGGTCCGTTGAAATGATGGCTTCAGAAATATCACGCATCACCTGTGCCTGGTAGCTGATCTTTTCTTCAGCTAGCTTTCTGTCATGAATATCGATGACCGATCCTATATACCCGAGAAAACTTCCATCGTCAAGGAAACGCGGTGTACTTTGATCGAGTACCCAACGAAATTCGCCTGAATGATGGCGGAATCGATATTCCTGTATAATTGGCGTTCTTGTCGCAAAAGCTTCATTGTACTGGTGCACTGCCTTAGCCAGATCATCCGCATGCACCAATTGCGCCCACACATTATTTGTTGCTTCTTCGAAACTGATACCCGTAAATGAGAGCCAACGTTCATTCACATAAGTAGTGCGGTCAAACTCATCCGTTACCCAGATCTTCACAGGCGCACTATCAGCAAACTGACGGAAGCGATACTCACTTTCTTTTAATACTGTTTCAGCATGTTTGTTTTTGCTGATGTCTGTGAAATAAACAATGATTGATTTGATCCAGGGATTCTTGAGCGAATTATGTCCCCTGACCATCATCCATAAATATTCTCCAGACTTTTTCCGAACACGCACTTCAACATATTCCAACTCTCCGCTGGATTCAACCAGAGATAAGAATTTCGATTTTGCTATTTCAATATCCTGGGAATGGACAAAGTCCAGGCAATGCTTTCCTACCACTTCATACTTCTCATATCCTAAAACATGACTCACCGCAGGTGTTGCATAAGTAATAAATCCATTTTTATCCGCAACTACGGTACCATCGAGTGAATCACCGATCAGCGATTTGAAGAAATGCTCACTTCTTATCAATTCCTGCTGAGCATTACGAATAGCTGTTATATCTTTTCCAATACAGAAATAACCGATGGGATTGCTCTCTTCATCTTTGAGCCGGTTCCAGGTGATCAGGATATGCGTCGTAAGGCCAGCCTTGTTCACAAAAGAGGCTTCTCCTTTCCAAATTCCTTTCTGGTTTACTTCTTTTATGATTTGCTCCGGAGAGATGTTATCATTGTACGCAAGAATTACAGACTCAGCAAAAGGTTTTCCAATCGCCTGGATTGCTTTTATACCATAGATCTCTTCGGCAGCTTTATTCCAGGTACAAACACAGAGGTCGTTATCCTGCGATATGATTATGTCAGTTGCATTATAGACCAGGTTTACCAGTCTCCAAATATTCTTCTCACTCTCTTTTTCTGCAGTAATATCTCGCTGCGTGCCCCAGATGCGCATCAACTTTCCATTCTCTATTATGCCGATAAGATTATTCAGGAAGAATTTTTCGGTACCGTCTTTATCTTTTTCACGAGATTCCGCATTGAGCAAGCGGAATCCTGATTGAATAAATGATTCAAAGAAGATCTTATTCTTTGCGTCCTCGACAGGCATTAAATTCTTCAGCCTGATGCCCGCAAGATCTTTTGCATATTCAAATCCATACATCTGCGCGAATGCATCGTTGCATTCAGCCAGGAATCCGGTTTTGAAATAATGCTCAAGTATTTCTTCAGCAGGAAGATGAATGGAAATCGGTTCCGGTGTTTCAAAACGCCAGATACCTTCTGAGCTCTGTTGGATAAATGCAGAATATCTTTCTTCTACAGCGCTTAATAATTCAACAGAATGATTGAGGTCAATCTGCGTTACTTTAACCTGTTCATGCCTTTGGTCGATGGCCAGATCGACCAGCTTTCGTTCTGTGATATCCGTGATCCGCTGTATAAATCCTCTTGGTGTATGATCTGAATGAAATAAGGGCGAAACCTTTGAAGTGAACCATTTTTGTTCTTTTCCAATCAACATTGAAAAATCCCTGATGGAAATTGAATTGGTAAGAAGGGATTGCTGAAAGTCATTTATGATGGGTTGGATAAATTCCTGTTGACCGGAAAACGCCTCTTCGATTGTTTTATCTAAAAATCCAATAGGCATGAGTTCAAGCAGGGACTCGTCCTTGCACCAGAATTTTTTGTATCGCATTTCGACATCGAATTCGAATACAATCTCATCTGGTGAAGAAATGATACGATCGAGTTGTGATTCCAATGTCTGTTCACCAACTTCAACAATGGTGATCAATTGTAATTCTTCATCAGCTATCTCAGTTGTGCTGCTGTTTAATTGAAGATTAATGAATTCCTCGCCACCTGCGGGATTATATCTTATTTCTTGTTGAATGTTTCCTTCTTCAGAAGCAAATCCTTTAAAGATCTCTTTAAGCAAACGATGGAGAAGGTTTTCCTCTCTTATTTTTAATAAGGCGATTGCAGCTGCATTTGAATAAATGATCCTATTGGAATGATTCGCAATCAAGACAGCCTGGGGATGCGCTCCAAATAGCTTTTCGGGCTTAAAGGATTCATTGAATGAAGGATGATGAGCAACCCAATTGTATAAGCTAGTAGCTGGTGTACCATTCCTTTGCGCGTCGATATAGAAAGAAAGTCTTGTTTTCCCGTTTCCTTTGAGATGTAAATGAACCGGTTCCTGAGAACACAGTATTTCTGCTAGCTTTTTTGAATCGGTGATTTGAAAAAATGAGTGGACTGATTCCCCTTTGAGTTCTGTATTGTCCTTGCCAAGTAGGTCGAGCAGGCTTTTGGAGACAAACAAAATGGTTCCGTTCCCATCGGTCCTCATGTTTAATGATGAGGATGCATGGAAATTGGATTCGGGATTGGATTTTCTCAAAGGCTTGTCCATACGGGGTTCAGCGAGCTAAGTGTTTCCCCCTGATCGTTAGTTTGGTCCATTTAATCCAAGAGGAAATACTTGCCCAATACTAACGAATATGGGCATACACGCTTATTGGCTAACCGTAATTTTTGGGTTTTTTAAGGGTTTCTCTTTACTGCGGGGTCTTAACCGCGTACTGGAGCCAGGGCCCGAGCATACCGCAATTCCTGATCTCATCATCGATCATGATGTAGTAACTGGGCACCTTTGAGGCAAACCATTTTTCCAAAGTCTGGTTTTTCTTGATCTCCAGGGCTCTTTGCGATATACGGTTATAATCGTCCTTGAGGTTTTCGCGATGAGGATCAGTTCTCGTTTTGAGATAAACGATGCGAACACCCTTTTTCTGCCTTTCATCCGAAAACAGGGTAGGCTTTGAGTATTCGCCTGGTTTCATCTTATCGAGCATCAGCACCATGTCCTTATCGAGTTGATCAATAGTAAGATAAGTTCCATTTTGTCCCTGGCGGCAGCCACCGGTGAACCGCGCGTTCTCGTCTTCACTGAACTTTGAAGCAGCTTCACCGAATGTTATTGAACCGGCGATCAGCCTGGACCGTACCGTGTCAAGCTTGAAAACTGCGGTATTTATTTCTGTTTCAGTGATTTTCGGAATCCTGAGAATGTGACGCACAATTGCATCATCCCCCGCCCGGCTAACCATTTGAATAATGTGATAGCCAAATTTAGATTTGAAAACAGGAGAAACCTGGCCTTCTTTCAGGCGGAATGCATTGGCAACAAATGCAGGATCAAAAGCTTTTTCGGTGCGGTTCAATGCATATTGTCCACTGTTTTCCTTTGCTGCCGGGTCGTCTGAATATAAGCGCGCAAGGGTTTCAATCCTGGATTCCTTGCTTTCAATCTGTCTCTTATAATCATTCAATTCGTCGAGCGCAAGTTTTTCAAAATCGCGACTTGCTTTTGGATAGACAACGATTTCGCAAACCTCAACTTCAGATTCGTAAAATGGTAAGCTATCCTTCGGGATCTTTTCCCAATGTGCTTTTACTTCTTGAGGCGTGATACGAACAGATTCAACGATCTTATCCCGCATACGTTTTGCCAATTCTCTTTCCTTGAATGATTGGCGGAAATCTTCCTTGATCTGGTAAATTGTTCTGCCTGCTACCTCTTCAAGCGCTTCTTTCGAACCATATTGTTGAACGAATCCGCGAATCTGGTTATCGAGCAATGCATCTATCTCTTCATCACTAACCAGAATAGAATCTTTTTCTGCCTGTAATACCAATGCTTTCAAGGTGAGGATCTGCTCCATAATATAGCACTCAGCATTATCAGGAACGGGTTCGCCTCTTCTTCTGCGATCCAGGATCTCATTGAATACATCGGATTTCAAGATGATCTTGTCTCCAACAATTCCTACGATTTTATCAGCTACAACCTTTTGTTGGGAAAAGCCGGAATAAGCCGAAATGAGAAGTAATAGTGTAAATATCTTTTTCATGAAATGCATGCTAGGGCTCAAAAATAGATTTTAGTATGTAAGCTGGGGGAACGACAGCCTACTATTTAACAAAGATTTGCGACGTGGGGCACTTCAGTTCAACAGTAGAACAGATGAACAAGGAATGATCAACTCTCATCGGACGGCCCTTCTATTATCAATAGGAAACTCCGTCCGATGAAAATTGGAAATCCCTTGTTCGTCTGTTCTACTGTTGAACTCACAGCCCCACTGCTGCAGTATAGGCTAATTTATAATGTGCGCTTTACTTCTTCCTCTTCAAAAGCCTCAACGATATCTCCCACCTTAATATCATCAAAGTTCTTAACTGTCAATCCGCATTCCATACCAGCAGCGACTTCTTTCACATCGTCTTTGAAACGTTTCAGTGAACCGAGTTCGCCGGCCTTGCCTTCCCCGCGAGGGAATTCCACGATACCATCGCGGATCACGCGGATCTTGGAATTACGGAGGATCTTTCCATCCAACACATAACAGCCGGCAACAGTGGCTTTATCGAATTTGAATACGTTGCGTACTTCCACATTCGCGACGATCTTTTCCTGGATGGTAGGCTCAAGCATACCCTCCATGGCGCTCTTGATCTCTTCGATCGCGTTATAGATAATGGAGTAAAGTTTGATTTCCACTCCTTCGTTCTCGGCAAGCTTGGCGGCTTGAGGTGAAGGACGCACATTAAATCCAACAACGATCGCATCAGAAGCTGTTGCCAATAGCACATCACTTTCAGTGATCGCACCTACCGCTTTATGAACAACACTTACAACGATCTCTTGCGTTGATAATTTCTGTAATGAGTCACTCAGCGCTTCAACGGATCCATCCACGTCACCTTTGATGATGAGATTGAGTTGTTTGAAATTACCAAGAGCCAAACGACGTCCGATCTCATCGAGCGTGATATGTTTCTTGGTGCGGATACCCTGCTCACGCAGGATCTGCGCACGACGGTTTGCTACTTCCTTCGCTTCAGCTTCATCCTCATAAACCTTGAATTTCTCACCTGCTTGTGGTGCTCCATTCAAACCCAGGATCAATACCGGGGTAGATGGTGGCGCTTCATCTTCTTTCTTATTCCGTTCATTGAACATTGCTTTTACACGACCATAATGCTGACCGGATACAACAAGATCTCCCTGTCTCAATGTTCCATTTTGAACGAGAACAGTGGCAACATATCCGCGGCCTTTATCCAATGTAGCTTCAATAATAGTACCGCTTGCTTCCTTCTCCGGATTTGCTTTCAGATCCAGCAATTCAGCTTCGAGCAATATTTTTTCGAGAAGCAAATCAACATTGAGTCCTTGCTTGGCGCTTAATTGCTGACTTTGATATTTACCACCCCATTCTTCTACCAATAGATTCATCTGGGATAGTTGCTCATATATTTTCGATGGGTTAGCTCCATCTTTATCGATCTTATTAATTGCAAAGATCATTGGAACACCCGCCGCTTGCGCATGGCTGATCGCTTCCTTTGTTTGAGGCATCACT